>Ga0315282_10000695_pt1 | contig 66167 bp, 69 predicted proteins | sample YL17G07_20_MG_FD_203693 | JGI IMG/M metagenome (GOLD analysis project Ga0315282, IMG submission 203693) | Sediment microbial communities from Yellowstone Lake, YNP, Wyoming, USA - YL17G07_20 | ecosystem: Environmental > Aquatic > Freshwater > Lake > Sediment | place: USA: Wyoming | collected...
TGAGCCTGGAGCAAGCCATTGGTTTTATAAATAATGATGAACTGGTTGAGGTAACTCCTGAGAATATCAGGCTGAGGAAAAAGTTACTCACCCAGGCACAACGATTGAGGGACATCTCTTCTTCCCGGCGAAGTGCAAAGAAGTAGCCTATTTAATGCGTTAGTTCCCACCCTCCCCAACCCATCAAATTGCGCGGTGGCTAATTTATTTTCGACAGGGCATGAACCGACAGGTAACAAAATTAGGGATTGTTCAACCTTGCCCCGCCCAACTTTTTTCCGTCCGAACACATCCCATCGGGGTGTTTGGTCAAAGTAGTCCACCGTAAGGTAATTACTACGGCTCGCTACCGGTCTCTATCTTCGTTTCGCTCCCCACATCACAATGGCTATACCTTGAAACAGGCGTCTTGTTTCTACCTGCGGGATTCCGTTTTCACGCCATATTGTGGCGATGCGCTCAACAGGACACCGCTGGCAAAAGTCCGAGATATTCGAACCCAAGAAACAGCCCATACGATGCCAACCTCGTGAAATGGGGAGGGTAACTACGGGCATGACAACCCTGTTGTAGATTAGCCATAGAGCTCGTATCCAAGAGGTTTCTGGAATGCCGAACTCAAGCGAGAGCAATTGCCCGCCTGGTTTCAGCACTCGAGACAGCTCCCGCACTGTTGCATCAGGGTCTTGGACATAACGCAACAGGTAGGTGAAGACAACCGTATCGAAGGTCTCATCAGGGAAGGGTAAATGCTCAGCGCGGCCCTGGACAAGTTGGACTCTGCCGTCCATGCTTCTCCTTTCGACAGCGCGGAGGCCAGCTTCCAGCATTGAGTGGCTAATATCGAGCCCCACGATTCGGCTATTATGGTGGCGGGCAATCTCCAGGGCGACACCGGCTGTGCCGGTACATACGTCGAGCACAAGGTTTTCGGGCTGAGGAGCCATTTGCGAGACTAAGAACCTGCGCCAACGAAGGTATTGAAAGAAAGTCAGCGCTTGCGCCCAGGTATCGTACGAATGGGCAACCCCATCAAACAGGTCTTGGGCGAAGATTGCGGTGCTCTCCCCTGATGTGCTGACTTGGCCCGCAGGGTGGGACTCACCCAGCGGAGCCCGTTGGTCCTCTCCCTTCTTTGTCTTCATTCTTTATCCTCCATCGAGTCGTCTTTTCGGCAGACTACCACATGAAATTGGCAACACCAAGCTACTACGAGCTTGGGCCGGTCTTGATTATATGTAAAGTGCGTAATAAAGGCAACCAAATCCCGTAATTTTAGTTGGACTATACGCCGAAGTTGAACAATATAGCGGGAAAGTTCAGTGCCTCAGATGGAGTCTCGGTTTTCTTACGTAATCGTTCTAAAATACGAGGCATAATTGATGACCTCCATGACCGATGTTAGAATTACACAGGCAGTTATTATAAGCATGAGGCACAATGGTTCATGAAAAGGTGCAGTTAGGTAATAAGCAAGCAGATGGTTATGTTATCCCTCTCGGGCCCGTCAACCTAGTCAGCGTGGTTACCAATATCGGGATGGTGGGTTGCGGAGCTTTTGATGTGGAAGCACTGAATAAATATGGTTACCCCGCCGCTAGAGTGAGAGCTAGCGCAGGAGGCCCAATCGCTACAATTGATGATCTGCTTGCCGGAATAGTGAAGGATGCCAATAGCGCGGCGATTAAACTCGGCGTGAAGATCGGTATGTCAGGCAGAGAAGCCCTCAACCAGATGTAAACCTGCTTAGCAGCTCGGATATTACGCCGAGGCATTGCGACCCTCTTGACCACACAAAAAAGTGTTGTTATGCTGCATACTCAAAATACCCAAAATTTGTCATAACGATGTGGGGGGTGAGCTATGGTTAAGGTGGGGAATTCATTTTCAATTCTTATTGTCCTGTTATTAATCTTATTTCTTGCCCCGGCACCGATACTGTTGCAGCCCCTGACAAATATCGCCTTTGCGGCTAATGTTACTAACGTTACAAGAGCTTTACCCTCGGGAGCGCTCTGTCCCAATACCTCATTTAATGTCACCGTAAACTGGACTACCACTACCGATGGTGTTAACTCTCTCCTTCTTACGGATTTTGCTCCTGCGGGGTGGAGTGTTAGCGGTAATAGTAGCTGGAGCACACCGAGCCCCAACATGCCCAGCGCTACCGGCAATAAAATTGAAATTATGTGGATACAAGAGGCTGCCAATGGCACTGTTTTCACCGCGAAATACAAGGTCACTGTTCCTGGCAATGCCACCCCAGGGAATTATACCTTTACTAATGGCACACTGGGCTATTGTGTTAACATCTTTGGACCCTTTACGGAGAATGTAACTGGCAATACCACCGTGACGGTAAACACCGCCCCGGTAGCTAACATCACCACCAATGCCACCGGCTATTACAACTTCACGGTTAACACAACCTGCAATTACACCGTCAATGTCACCAGGAGCGGGCTTACCTACGCTGAGAAGCAGGCTACCATCACCGCTCTGGGGCAGAACGTTACCTGTGACTTCAAGGGGTTGGATGCTCCCTACCGCAAAGCACCTGACGGCTTGTATTGCCTAAAGTGCTCCAACCTGTGGCTGTGTGGTGGTGGCTATCCCCAGGGGTTCGCTCTTGATGCTACCAGGGTGTCCGATGTGCTCTATGCCTGGACGCATCCCTCGTGATGTGGTGAACCGGCGAAGAATTAGCTCCAGTGCAGGTATCATGTGGACTCCTCTATTGCACAAAAATCCAGAATGTGTTCAGGCAGCCTTAACCTCTCTTGAGTAGTTCGTTGGCTTGTTACCTGTCAATATGCCTGGTCTGGAGACAAAGTCCTGGCTGGTCAGTGGATAGTGGCGGAGAACAGCATTTTAGCCAGGTTTTCCGATTCCCTTTCCCGTCCCATAAGCTCAATAATCTTCGCATCCATCTTCGGCTCACTCCCGCCTGCTGCCTGGTAAAGCCCGAGCAGGAGTTCTCTTGAAGCCCAATCTCTTTCCACATGCAAGAAAAGGGGCGGGGGGAGTCCCCTGCCTCCTTTGAAGCTATAGCTTGCCCAGGTCCAGGCAGAGCAGGGAACGAATTGCCCATCAGGGAGGGTTTGAGCCAGATGATAGGAGGAGGCAATGTCCTCAAGGGTTCTTGCCAGAGAAAGGTTTCCCTTTCTCTCTAAATCCTTTGCCATTTCCTTTAGCCGCTGCACCACTATCCGGTGGTTCTTATTTTCAAAGATATTGTGGGCGGAGAAGGGCTCTTTCCTTCCCCAGTGCCCTTCCAGGGAGTTTATTACCTTGCCTCCGAGCCCCTTTCCCTGCTGGGCGAACTCCTTCCACACCTCCCCGTATCTTTCCGCCTCAACAATGTTTTTGGCGACCATGGTGAGATAGCGAAGTTTCGGAAATTCTCCCCCTACCTCCTTGTGGAGGTTGCTTATTACAACCCTCCCGGTGAGCTTGCTTAGAGCCGAAGCCTCTTTCATCTCCATAAGCGAGGGGAAATTTTCGTAGCTGACTACAAGAGGCTTCAGCGGTAGAGGACCGAAGTGCCCGGGGTGGGCGTTTGCCTGTATCCAGCTCCGGATGCTCTCCGTGTAGTCTCTTTCTTCTGAAAGACTGGACAGAGCCAGTATATCATTTGGCTCGTATTCTTTCTTCATCTCAGCAACGGTAACTTTGCCAAATTTGGTGAGCAAATTAGTCGGAGGGAACTGCTCCAGGATACGTGAGGCTGCCTCGGGGGTTAAAGTGAAGGTATCCTGGTGAGGAAAGCTGGCGAATAGCGCCTCGGCAACTTTTTTGCTACCTTCCACAGAGTGAAGGTCTCCTTGAAGAAGGGTGTTATCAATTTCCTTCTCGGCGCGGCTCATAAATGTCCTGATGCCCTCAGTAATCTCCACAGGGGTTGCCCCGCGGGCTATCTTAAGCCGCTCATAGACAAACTCCTCGAATTCTTTCCGATACTTTTCCTGCATCTTCCGATAGACTGCTTCAATATCAATCTTCTCACCTGTCGGGGAGGTAAGCTGGGAGGGCAAAACCAGAGGGATACCGGGAATAAACTCGCCATAGCTTACCCAGGGAATAGGCTTAGCTTTTTCTTCCTTCCGCGTGGCGACTTTACCCTGAGGGAAGAGGTCTTCTAAAAGCTCGGTTGTCGCTACCCCGATTACCTGGTCAGCCCCTCCATAATAGACAAATAGCCGACCATTGATAACCACAGCGCCGCAGGGAAAAACCACATTGTTTACCTGCCCTCTTTTCTCGTAAGGCATCTCTGGCTCAAGGAGGGGGGTCTTCCTTCGGGCGATAACCTGGGTGGGGTTGTCAATATCAAGGAGGGCGGCGCTTACGCAATAATAGAGGTTGTTATCTTTTCTGATGACAATGTGATAAAGCAGTAGCCACCCCCATTTTGTCTCTATTGGTGGTCCGGCGATGCCGATTTTCTCGGTCGGCAGCTGTTCCTGGCGGGGGCTCATTATGATGCTTCCGTTTATCTCCCCTCCTAAACTATCCGCAAAGTCCAGCCAGATACTCCGGCCAACGCGGTGGAGGATGGCATACTTACCTCCGATTTTTCGGGGGAAAATAGCGGCGTCTTTATCAGCAACGCCCGGGGGGGAGATTATCACCGGTTTGGCCCAGTTCCACTGCCTTGAGAGGAAGTCGCTCGCCGCAATAGAGGTTAAGGCTACACGGGGAAGGTGACCATCAAAGGCGGTGTAGCACATATATATACGGTCATCAAGCCTGGTAATACGGGGGTCTTCACAGCCTGCTTTTTCAAAATCCTGGGTAGGCTGGTAGATTGGCTCGGCAAGCCTCTCATCAAAGGTAAACCCGTCCTTACTGCAGGCATAGCCCAGCACCGAGGTATTGTCCTGGGACATAGCCCGGTAGACCAGATGGACTTTTCCCTCCTCGTAGATGGCAGCAGGATTGAAAACCGCCTTTGACTCCCAGCCATGCTCCGGATTGGGCTGGATAACCGGGTTTCCCGGGAAGCGTTCCAGCTTTATCTTCTCCGTCCTCGTCAGCAGCATTTCGTTGATGAGGGTATCCAGCCTGCCACTGGCTACGGCGCAGATGGTGTCGGCAGCGCCGTAGTATATGTGGAGAGTCTTACCCCTCACCAGAGCTCCCGAGGGGAAGGCGATATTAGGCACTCTGCCGTATGTTTCGTATACTGCCTGCGGAACCAGCAAGGGCTCTTCCGTAGTTGCCACAATCTTGGTCGGGTCTTCTAAATTGAGCAGGATGGCTTTAATGCCGAAAATCGGCGGGGGAGAGAAGTAATTCCGGATATGCGAATAAATCAGCAGCCACCCGAATGACGTCTTTATCGGCGGAGCACCGACCTCAAGGTGGTCTTGAGGGTTCTGCGGTATTGGTAAAACATGGTCGTCCAGGAAGGAATACCAGCCTTCCCAGTATTCCGGAGACCATATTTGCTCTTCGTAGTCAAAAAAGGCAAGCCCAATCTTGGCGGGAGGATTGTCCGTGTGGGCGGTGAGCACCGCCACCATCTTGCCCCCGATTTTTGCCGGGAAGAGTGCCATAGCTTTGGAGTTGAATGGCGTGACGGGATGTTTAGCCTCGATTTCCCTGAAGTCCTTGGTGATGGCTAAACCAATCCTGATGCCCTCAGCACGGAAGGGGTAAGCCGACAGTGCTGTGTAGAAAATATAAAATTTACCGCCGAGCTTGGTCACCCGGGGGTCTTCGCAACCGAACTTCTCCCAATCATACTCGGGCTTGATGAATTGTCGGCGATACTTGAAATGTACGCCGTCATCGCTCAGAGCATGCCCGATGGAGGAGACTCTCATCGTTATGCCCGAGATTGTCTGCGGCGACGAAACCGCCCGGTAGAGGAGATCAACCTTTCCGCCACTCAGCACCGGACAGCCATTAAATGTTGCCTCGGCTTCCCAATTATTCTCCGGGAGTGGTATCAGAATAGGATTGTCCTCGGAGCGCCTGAACTCACTCATAAATTTTGGCGATGCGGGCTTATCCTTTTTCAGATTTTCATCATCTGGGACATCTTGCTGCCGCACTTGGAGCATGTCCCCTGGACTGCCCGTCGACCATTTTTCATGGTTACCGCTACGGGGTTTTTCATCTCCCTTTTCGCCCGGCACCTCATGCAGTAGGCTCTTATTTGTTTTAGGATTGGGGTAGGCGGGGTGATGGCAGCCTTTGCTGGCGGGGCATGGACAGCCTTTGCTGGCGGCGCATAGGCGGGAGCGGGCACCGCCTCTCGTCTACCGACAAGATGGTTAAGAAGCTCATCCAGCTTTGCCGAAGCAAGGCAGGTCACTTTGTCTCCTCCGCCGTAGTAGACCAGCAAACGGCCTCCAATTACCACAGCGCCGCAGGGGTAAATCACTCCCCCTTTCCAACCTTCGCTTTCATACCATGCCATAGGCTCCAGTATTGGCTCTTTAGAGCGGAATAGGACCCTGGTGGGGTTCTTCAAATCAAGAAGCATGGCGCCCATTTTATAGCGACCGGGGTCCTGGTTGCCCACCGCATGATAGATAAATAGCCAGCCATCCTTTGTTTTGATAGGAGGAGCGCCACCACCAATTTTCCGGCTATCCCAGGAGGACGCTCTCGGTCGTATCCTGAATTCTCCCTTCAGCCACCTGCTTGCGCCGTCAAAATAATCCAGGTCGTCCACAAAATCAATCAGGATATTGGGAAAAATTCGGTGGAATATAACGAACTTTGAGTTTATTTTCTCGGGAAGAATACAGGCGTTCTTATCTACAACCCCCGGAGGAGAGATAAGCACCGGCCTCCTCCACTGCCATCTGTGGGCGAGGAAATCCTCAGCCTGTATTGAGGTCAGCGCCACCCGGGGTGGGCTGTATCCGTCAAAGGCGACATAGGTCATAAATATCCGGTCGCCAATTCGGGTTAGTCTGGGGTCCTCGCACCCACCCCGCCCCCCTCCCGATACGTAAGAGTCCTCCTCTTCTTGGAGAATGTAGGAGACCTCCGGCTCGCTCGGCGTGGTAGAGAGCATACCCGCGCCTTCAAACGGCTCTCGGGGAACATAAATGGGTTCGTTCAGCCGTTCGCCTATCTGAAATCCGTTAGCGCTGGAAGCATACCCGAAAACTGATACATCCGAGTCTCCAATTGCCCGATATACCAGATGAACCTTTCCGCCTTCATAAAGGGCGCCAGGGTTAAAAACCGCCTTTGACTCCCACCAGTGCTTGGGCTGCGGCGCAAGAATGGGATTTCCCTCAAACCTCTTCAGAACCACACCGAATTTCATTCCTCCTTACCTCCTCTTATCTATAATATAGCCCCTCTATCAGCATATTATAGCACACAACCTTCAGTGTTGTGAGGGTTCGTAAATTCAGGGCGTATTCGGTTAGAATGAGTCGGGCTAACCCCGACTTTTTATCTAATTCACAAATTTCCCGATATATGGTATAAATTCTATAGCTTTTAGCAAAATAAGAGGGGGTGGAGAATGAAAAAGTTCAAGAAGCTTATAATCGAGACGAAAAAGGGAATTACCAAGGTCATCCTGAACCGTCCCGAGGTGCTGAATGCCATAGATGACGAACTCCTTAATGAACTGCGGACGGCTCTGGTGGAGCTCCAGGGTGACCCGAAAACCCGGGCAATGATTCTTACCGGAGCTGGCAGGGCATTTTGCACCGGCATTGACCTCAACTACGCTAGAAAAATCCTTCAGTCCGGCATGGAGACTAGCACCTACATAATGAACGTTCAGGAAATTTTCAGACTGGAAAAGCTGGAGAAACCGATAGTTTCCGCCATTAACGGCTATGCCCTGGGTGAAGGCTGCGACCTGGCTGTAGCCTGTGATTTCCGGATTGCTTCAACTGAGGCGAAAATGGGGATGACCTATATCAAGTTAGGTTTTGCTCCTCCTCCCCGGGCAATATACCGGCTGATTCAACTGGTCGGTATGGCTAAGGCGGAAGAGCTTCTTTTATTTGGCGACACGATAGAGGCTGAAGAAGCCCTGAAGATAAGGCTGGTAAATAAGGTGGTTCCTCCTGAAAAATTGGATTCCACCGTCCTTGACCTGGCGGAGAGACTGGCAAAGGGAGCCCCCCTGGCTCTGGGATTAACCAAGAAGGGAATAAATGCCATGTTTGAGACTGTGGTGAGGGGGTCGGCTGACTTCTATCTCCGGATACTGGGGGAATGTTATGAATCTGGGGACGCCCGGGAAGGTGTGGAGGCTAGAATTGCAAAAAGGGAGCCGACCTTCAAGGGCAGATAAGGGCATCTCGTATCGGGATTTCCAGCGCCGTGTGCCCGGTTGCTAACCTGGAGCTTTATTGCTACAATTTTGAAGGTAAAGGGCTGGGATGCCCCTGTAGCTCAGATGGACAGAGCAGCGGTTTCCTAAACCGCGTGTCGGGCGTTCGAGTCGCCCCAGGGGTATTTGATATAATTAATAATTGAATTGAGGGGTGTAGCTCAGTTGGCTAGAGCAGCGGTCTCCAAAACCGCAGGTCGCGGGTTCAAATCCTGCCACCCCTGCCATGATATAAAAGGAAGGAGACAAAGTTAATGTGTCAAGCAAGAGGTGGTAAGGAGCGGGAAGTAAAATACCAAGCGAAAGGTTCCAAAGGAAAGCAATGTCGGGATTGTAAGTTCTTTGAGTCCACCGGTGGCAATCCCTCTCAGGGTAAGTGCTTTGGCAAAGATGTAATTGCTCAAGGAACCTGCAACATATTTGTCTCCAAATAGTTTCTCCTGAAAAATTTGCCTCTTTCGTTTTTCAGAGGTATTAATGCCGGGGTGGTGGAATGGTAGACACGCCATCTTGAGGGGGTGGTGGGCGTAAGCCCGTGGGAGTTCAAATCTCCCCCTCGGCACTTCCTTAGCCGTATGTCTTTGCGAGCCCTTTCGCTACCTGTCATTGCGAGCGAAGCGAAGCAATCTCACCCCGCTCAGGGCAGGCTCTGGCGTGGCAAACTAATAAGATTGCTTCGTCGTCCGTTAGCCAACGGACTCCTCGCAATGACAAAAAGGGCGTCAGTTGACGGAACAAAAAAGAAATGTCACCAGGGTACTGAACAAGACCAATAAGTTGACTTGCCTGGGAGCAAGGCAGTAAAATTTAGCTAAAGAGCGGAAGTAGTTCAGCGGTAGAACGTCTCCTTGCCAAGGAGAAGGTCGCGAGTTCGAACCTCGTCTTCCGCTCCATCTAATTTGGCAGTTACGGCGGTGTAGCCAAGTGGTAAGGCAGGGGTCTGCAAAACCCCGATACAGCGGTTCGAATCCGCTCGCCGCCTTTTTTAATTTGCGCCGAGGTGGCGGAATGGTAGACGCGGCGGACTTAAAATCCGTTTCCTGAAAAGGAGTGTGGGTTCGAGTCCCTCCCTCGGCACCAGCCAGCCTCCCCTTCAGACTCTAAATTTTATCTGGTATACCACCTTCCGTTAGCCAACGGATTGAGCTATAATACCCTGTTGGCTAAATCAGGGAAGGAGGCAAGAATATGGCGGCAGGAACTGCGATTTTAGATAAGGCGAAAAAGGAGGGGCGGACGGTGCTGACGGAGTTCGAGTCTAAGGAGCTTCTCCGGGAAGCGGGCATACCGGTTATTGAAACGAGGCTGGTGAAGAGCCGGCAGGAAGCTATGGCGGTAAGCAAGGAGCTGGGCTTTCCGGTGGTGCTCAAAATCGCTTCCCCCGATGTTATTCACAAGAGTGATTCCGGCGGAGTCAGGCTGGGTATTGCCAGCGCCGCTCAGGTCGGCAGGGCGTATAGCGAAATCATCTCCGCCATAAAGCAAAAATATCCCCGGGCGGCCATTCATGGTCTGACGGTACAGAAAATGGCTCCCCAGGGCACCGAAGTGATTATCGGGATGAGCAAAGACCCTCAATTCGGTCCCGTAATTATGTTTGGTCTTGGCGGCATCCTGGTGGAACTGTTAAAGGACGTCTCTTTCCGGATAGTCCCGGTTACCAGACGAGACGCTGCCGAGATGGTCCGGGAGATAAAGGGGTTTCCGCTACTGGAGGGTTACCGGGGGCAGGAGCCGGCTAATATCCCGGCACTGGAAGAGCTGATAGTCCGGGTATCGCAGTTCGTGGAGAAATCCCCCCAGGTTAAGGAGCTTGACCTTAACCCCGTCTTTGCCTACCGGGATAAAATTGTTGCCGTAGACGCCCGGGTCATCCTGGAGGAATAGCTTTCGCCTGAATAGACTGTTTTACCGCTTTGGCAATCTCTTCAGCGGTCAGCCCGTGTTTTTGCAAGAGCTCACTGGAGCTACCCGACAGGGCATAGTGGTCTTTGAGGTTAATGAAGCGCATCGGCACGGGCTTTTCCCGGGCTACTACCGGGGCAATACGGCTGCCCAGACCCCCCTGTGCCAGATGCTCCTCGGCAACGACAATCGCCCCTGTCTCTGAAGCCGCTTTAACTATCGCCTCCTCGTCCAGGGGATTGAGGGTGTGGATATTGATTACCCGGCAGTCTATCCCCTGCTCGGTCAGCGTTTTTGCCGCCTCCAGAGCCCTGGCTACCATAATCCCAGTAGCGATGACGGTGGCATTCCTGCCCTGCTTCAGAGTTACCGCTTTGCCCAGCGTGAAACGATAGCCTTCGGAGTAAACCAGCGGCGTTTTAGAACGGCTCAGCCTGATGTAGAAGGGTCCCGGGGTAGCCGCTGCTGTCTTTACCGCCTCAACGGCTTCTATGGCGTCGGCGGGGACTACCACGGTGAAGCCGGGGAGGGCGCAGTATAGCGCCAGGTCCTCAATGGCTTGGTGGGAGGTGCCGTCTTCGCCCACGGTGATGCCGCTGTGAGTGGCGACTATTTTGACATTCAGCTTCGGCTGCGAGACGCACATCCTCAGCTGGTCGAAGCAACGACAGGAAGCAAAGACGGCGAAGGTGCTGGCGAAGACGGTCTTCCCTGCGGCAGCCAGTCCCGCAGCGATACCTATCATATTTTGCTCCTCCAGTCCGCAGTCGAAGAAGCGCTCGGGGAATTCCTGGGCAAAGAGGTAGGTCATTGTTGACCGGGATAAATCGGCGTCCAGGACGACGATGTCCTTGTTTTGTTTCCCCAGCTCCATTAATGCTCTGCCGTAAGCTTCGCGGGTGGATGCTTCCGTCAGGGGACTGTTTGGCACTGACTGCACTGCCAAGGTTATTCCAGCTCCTTCAAGGCTCTTTCCGCCTCCTCCGCCGTAGGCGCCTTGCCGTGAAAATCAAGATTGTTCTCTATAAAGCTGACTCCCTTGCCCTTGATGGTGTGGGCGATGATGACCGCCGGCTTGCCTTTAATCGTCTTAGCCTTCTCAAAGGCAGCCAGGATTTTCTTGAGGTTATGACCGTTGGTTTCAATGGTATGCCAGCCGAAAGCGCGCCACTTTCCCGCTAGAGGCTCGATGTTCATAATATCCCGCGTCCAGCCGTCAAGCTGCTGCCGGTTGCGGTCGACGACAGCGGTCAAGTTGTCCAGCTTGAACTGCCCCGCGGACAGAGCTGCCTCCCAGGTCTGCCCTTCCTCGCATTCGCCATCGCTGAGCAGGACATAAATGCGGCAGTCCCGACGGTCAAGCCGGGCTGCCAGGGCGGTGCCGGTGGCAAAAGACAAGCCCTGCCCCAGGGAGCCCGACGACATCTCCACCCCCGGGGTAAGATTCCTATCGGCATGCCCCTGGAGACGGCTGCCGGACTTTCTCAGGGTATTCAGTTCCTCCACGGGGAAATATCCGCTTTCCGCCAGGGCGGCGTATAAGACCGGTGCGGCGTGTCCCTTGCTCAATATAAAGCGGTCGCGGTCTTCCCATCGGGGGTTGTGAGGGTCATAGCGCATAATCTTGAAGTAGAGGGCGGTGACGATGTCCGCAGCGGATAAAGAGCCTCCGGGATGCCCGCTGCCTGCCGTGGCGGTCATGGTGATTATGTGTCGCCGCAGCTTCTTAGTCATCGCGGCAAGCTGGGGCAGCGAAAGGTTGAATATATTGGCGGACAGGGTATCCCGAGACGGCGACTTGATGCGATTTACCATTTGCTAAACAAAGATGAATATCGCTTACCATTGTAAATAAAGATGAATTACAATGTCTATATGATTTGGGGCTATTTGGGAAAAAATTTGCTTTAGGGCGTCATAAATGCGGTATAATGACTTGTTTATTCTGGGACGGGACTTGTAAATTTCGGGGCATTGCTTAAAAATTAGAGGAGATGAATCCATCACCCGGTCAGGGAGGAATTCGGTCTTTTATCGCTATTGAACTGCCTGACGAGGTCAAAAGGGCGCTAGCGCAGTTAAGCCGTGAGCTGGGAAAGGCTAAATATCCCTTTGTTAAGTGGGTGGATATGGAAAACATTCATTTGACCCTGAAGTTTCTGGGCAATATCCCTCCGGGTCAGGTGGCAAAGATAGCCGAAGCTGTGAAGCAGGCTGCCCAGGGAAAATCTCCCTTTCAGCTGGAGATTTCCAAGCTGGGGGCTTTCCCCAGCGTAAACCAGCCACGAGTTATCTGGATTGGCGTTGGCGGGGAAACCGAGAGGCTACTGGAGTTACAGCAGGATATAGACTCCCGGCTCGTTCCTTTAGGCTTCCCCCCGGAAGAGCAGCCATTTGTGCCCCACCTGACTATCGCCCGGGTCAGAGAAAATGCCTCAACCGATGATAAAAAAGCCCTGGGACGATTATTAGCTTCCAGGGGGTTTGATAGCCAGAGTCACATTGCCGTGGATTCTATTAAATTGATGAGGAGCCAGCTAACCCCTGAGGGACCCGTTTATTCCCTCTTGTCGGTGGTAGCCCTGGCAAAATGAGCATAGTTGCTATGGTGGACTGCTTATACTATATTATCGTATAAGGTAAGTAGAAATGGCTTATAAACTGGATGAAGAGCAGGCCCTACAGCGGAAGCGGTTGACCGATAAAGCCGTAAGCTTGGCGGTTCAAGGTCACTGGGAAGAAGCGGCGAAGCTGAATAAAGAGATAATTAAGGGATTTCCCGGCGATGTTGAGGCTTATAACCGCCTTGGTAAAGCTTTAACCGAGATGGGAGAGTTTGCTCAGGCAAAGAAGGCTTATCGCAAGGCGCTGGGACTCGCTCCGGGTAACTCCATTGCTAAGAAAAATATCGCTCGTCTGGACACCCTGCCTGCATCCAAGAGGACTCCCGGCAGCAAGACGGGTGGAATCGGTCCCGAGCTCTTTGTGGCTGAGTCAACCAAGTCCGGCATAGTAAATCTTCATAATTTAACCCCGGACAGCATATTAGCCAGGGTAACGCAGGGCGACCAGGTGAAGCTGGCGGTGGAGGGACGGCGGTTGATTGTCAATGAAAGAAATGGGGAATTCCTCGGTGAAGTGGAGCCCCGGCACAGCTCACGCCTGGTCAAACTGATAAAAGGCGGTAATAAGTATGCCGCGGCTATTCTCAACGTGAAGCCCGGTGAAGCCCAGGTAATAATCAAAGAGATATATCAGCATCCGGAACAAATCGGTATTCCTTCCTTTCCCGTCCGGGTTAGCGATTCCAGCCGCCGCCATAGCAGAGAAGGGCTGCTCAACACTCTCATCACCCGGAGCAAGGATGCAGCCGGGACTGAGCCTCTGGAAGAGGATGTTGAGGAATCCGAGGAAGATTTGCCCGACGGTTTTTCCATTCTTGAAGACCTTGAAGGAAGAAAGGAGATTGAGGGCTGATGGCAGTCGGGACAGTAAAGCTGATTAATATTGAGCAGGAGATGAAAAGCTCCTACCTCGACTATGCCATGAGCGTCATCGTCTCCCGGGCGCTGCCTGATGTCCGCGACGGCTTGAAACCGGTGCAGCGGCGCATTCTTTATGCTATGAACGAGCTGGGGCTGCGCCATAACACCCCGTATAAGAAAAGCGCCCGAATTGTGGGAGAGGTCTTGGGGAAGTATCACCCTCACGGCGATGTTTCCGTTTATGATGCTATGGTGCGGATGGCGCAGGACTTTTCCCTGAGATATGTCCTCGTTGATGGGCAGGGTAATTTTGGAACCGTGGATAATGACCCGCCAGCAGCAATGCGCTATACCGAAGCCAAGCTCGCCGATATTGCCCAGGAGATGCTCGCCGACATTGATAAGAATACCGTTGACTTCACTCCTAATTTTGATAATTCGCTGGAGGAGCCTACCATCCTGCCGGCAAGGCTGCCTAACCTGGTGGTTAACGGCTCCTCAGGCATAGCGGTAGGTATAGCCACCAACATACCGCCGCATAACCTCTCCGAAATATGCGACGCCCTCACTTATTTGATTGATAATCCTGACGCCACCAGTGAGGAGCTCCTGGAGTTTGTGAAGGGACCTGATTTCCCCACAGGGGGCATTATTCTCGGCGTTGAGGGAATAAAGAGCGCCTATGCCACGGGGCAGGGGAAGCTCGTCGTCCGGGCTAAAGTCAGCGAGGAAACCACCAAGAAGGGCGGGAAGCAGATAATCATCACTGAGCTTCCCTATCAGATAAATAAGGCAGCCCTGGTGGAGAAAATAGCCGAGCTGGTCAAGCAGAGGAAGGTTGAGGGCATCAGCGAGGTGCGTGATGAGTCGGATAGGAAGGGGATGCGAGTCGTTATTGAGGTCAAGAAAGAAGCGTTTCCTCAGCAGATAATTAATAACCTCTATATGAACACCACGATGCAGACCGCCTTCTTTATTAATATGGTCGCCCTGGTCAACGGGCAGCCCAAGCTGATTAATCTCACGGAGGCTCTGAGTTGTTATATTGACTTTCGCCGCGAGGTCATTACCCGCCGCTCCCGGTTTGAGCTTCAAAAAGCCCGGGAGAGAGCGCATATACTTGAGGGAATCAAAATCGCCCTCAATAACCTCGAAAAGATAATCGGGGTAATCAGGAAGTCGGAAACGATTGAGGCGGCGCGCAATAATTTGATGTCCCGGTTTAGTCTGTCGCAAGTTCAGGCTCAAGCCATTCTTGATATGCCCCTCCGCCGCCTGGCTCACCTGGAGCAGCAGAAAATAGACGAGGAATATGGCGAGTTAATAGGCAATATTTCCTACCTGGAGGACTTGCTGGCTAACCCCAAGAAGGTCTCGTTCCTCATTCAGCAGGGAGTCGCTGAATTGAAGTCCAAGCATGGCGACCGCCGCCGCACCAGGATTAGCAAGGAGGAAGCAGTTGAATTTCGCAAGGAAGAGCTTATTCCTCACCAGAAAGTGACGATTATCCTGACCAACCAGGGGTTTATTAAACGAGTCCCCATCAGCACTTACCGCCTGCAGCACCGCGGTGGAAAAGGAGTCATGGGAACGGCGACCCGCGAAGCTGATTTTATAAGGCACATCTTAATCGCCAATACCCATGATAATTTGCTCTTCTTCACCGCTTCGGGAAAAGTCCATTCGCTCAAGTGTTATGAAATTCCCGAGGACTTATCGCGGAGCACCAAGGGCACGGCGCTGGTCAGCTTACTGCCGGTTAACCTGGAAGACAAAATAACCACGATACTGGCTTCAGCGGATTTCCCCTCCGACAGGTTCCTGGTGATGGCTACCAGGATGGGCATGGTAAAAAAGACTCCTCTGGAGAAGTTTGCCCGGGTGAGGAGAAACGGCATTATGGCAATGAAGCTCAGAGAGGGAGATGAGCTTATATCAACGGGGATAGCCTCTGACTCCGATGAGCTCATTCTGGCGAGCGAGGATGGTCGGGTGGTCAAGTTTAAGGTTGAAGCCTTGAGGTCTGCCTCCAGGGTCAGCGGCGGCGTTCATGGTATCCGCCCCGCTGACGGCTGCGCCGTAGGCATGGGCATTGTCTTTCCCGATGCCTGCCTGCTCACGGTGACCTGCCGCGGCTTCGGCAAGCTGACCGATATGCCGCGATACCCCACCCACCGGCGCGGCGGCAAGGGAATCCGGGCTCACCGGATTAATGAGCAGACTGGCAAGCTAGCAGCCTGCCGCTTGGTTCTTCCCCGGGGATACCTGATAATGCTGTCCAATACGGGCAACGTGGTGCGCATTCCTATTGAGCAAATCTCAAAGCAGAGCCGGGGCGCTAAAGGGGTGCATTTAATGTCGCTGGACGCCGGCGACAGCGTGGTCTCCATAACCACTTTAGACCGCCTGGAAGCTTAACGAGGTGGCACGGGGTTAATGCCCTGTTTCGGTTAATATTGGGCAGTAGGTGAGCGATGATAGAGGCACAGAAGCTGGTCCGAGGTAATCGTTAATATGCAGAAGGAAATGGAGCGGTTGATGGACGATTTCGTGACTCGTAAGCCGCCGATGGTGCGCTTTTCGCCCCGGACCTGGGACCCCAGCGTGGATGTAGCTGCGGTTTGTCTTCGTGGACAGCATTGATGAGACGCTTAACGCCGCCCTGAAGGCACATACTTGAGGGACAGGCTTTACCGGGCGGGCTTGCGGCGCTCTATGTCCTGGCAGGAAGCTAGCCGGCGCTCCAGTCCGCAGGCATTACATTTCCCCGAGGCGCAGTCCGGCGTCTCCTCCGCCTGCACCATCTTGCGGTATTCCCTCTTGAGGAACTCGGCACTCACACCGCTGTCAATATGCTCCCAGGGCAATACCTCGTCCTGCGACCGCTCCCGGTTAGCGTAAAAAGAAATATCAACTCCCTGCTCCTTAAAGGCGCTGAGCCACTTCTGGTAATTGAAATGCTCGCTCCAGGCATCGAATTTACATCCCATCCGCCAGGCACGGTAAATGACCTGGCTCAGCCGCCGGTCGCCCCGGGATAAAGCGGCTTCAACCCTGCTGGCGTTAAGGTCAGGGCGGGAAAATCTTATCCTCAGCCGGCTCAAGTCGCACTTCAACAGCTCGTATTTAGGCAGCAGCAGCTCCTCTTTCTCCTGTCCCAGCCACTGGCAGGGAGTATGCGCCTTGGGAATGAGCACCGAGACGCTGACGTGCAGCCGGCTTTTAGGGCATAAACGGCTTATCCGGCTCACGAGCTCAACGATGCCTTCCACATCCTCAAGAGTCTCGCCGGGCAAGCCGAGGATAAAATACAGCTTCAGGTTTATCCACTCTTTGTCCAGCGAAGCCAGAGTGTCCAGTATAACCTGCTCGGGGATATTTTTGTTGATTGACCGGCGCAGTCTCTCGCTCCCCGCCTCGGGGGCAAAGGTCAGGGTGAGCTTGTGCTGTGATTTCAGCAGCAGTCCTGCCAGCTCCGGCGTAATTGAGTCCAGCCGCAAGCTGGGCAGGGATAAAGCAAGCTCCTTGCCATAATACTGGTTCACCAGCCTGCCGATGAGGCTCTCGATGCCGGGATAGTCCCCGCTGTTCAGAGAGAGCAAGGACACCTCGCTATATCCGCAGTAGCGGGACAAGCCGGCTACGGCATCCACGATTTCCTCCTCGGAACGGTGCCGCATGGGGCGGTAGATTATTCCCGCCTGGCAGAAGCGGCAGCCCCGGCTGCAGCCCCGCTGCATCTCTATGGAGCCGTAGTCGTGTATTACCTCGGTGTAGGGAACAACCGGTCTTGTTACCGGCGGGGGTAATTTAGCTACCAGCCGGCGTTCCACCTTCGGCTTAGCCTCAGGGACCAGAGGGGTAATGCCCTCCAGTGAGCCATCTTGGCGGTAGTTGACCTGATAAAAGCGGGGGATATAGACCCCGGCCAGCTTAGCCGCCTGGCGGAGCAGCTTTTCCCTGTCGCCCTTATGCGCCCGAAAGACCTCCAGCAGCTCGGGGAGCACCTCTTCAGCCTCGCCGATGACGAACAAATCAATGAAATCAGCCACAGGCTCGGGATTAAGAGCACAGCTTCCTCCGGCTATCACCAGGGGGTGGGAGCTGTCCCGCTCATGGCTGAACAGAGGAATTTGAGCCAGGTCAAGGATGTTCAGCACATTGGTGTAAGTGAGCTCGTAGCCCAGCGAGAAGCCGATGATGTCAAACTCGCCCAGCGGGTGTTTTGATTCCAGGCTGAAAAGGGGGATGCCCTGCTCTCGCAGAGCTGCTTCCATATCTGTCCAGGGAGCGAAGACCCTTTCCGCCAGGACATCAGGCTGCCGGTTTAATATCTCGTAGAGGATAGGTATTGCCAGGTTGGACATGCCAATTTCATAAGCATCGGGATAGCACAGGGCAATCCGGAGTGGTGTTGACTTCCAGTCCTTGATAATGCTGTTCCACTCACCGCCGGTGTAGCGGGCAGGCTTGGAGACCTGCCTTATGATGCCGTCGAGCTCTTTCACTTCGCCTGAGGCATTATAGCCTTTCACCGTTCTAAAGTTCAAAATTTCCTTTCGTGCAAGTTGACATCTTTGTCATTCCCTGCTAGATTGTAGTTTTGTTATGGGTTATAAGAGGTTACAGAGATGCCGACCATAAATCAACTGGCGCGGAAAGGGCGGCGGAAAGCGGGTAGACGGACCAAGGCTCCGGCGCTGCACTACGCCTATAATGCGATAAAAGGGAGAACCAGATGGACTGAAGGCTCGCCTCAAAAGCGGGGTGTCTGCATCCAGGTTAAAACGGTTACGCCCAAGAAGCCGAACTCAGCGCTGCGCAAGGTTGCCCGGGTGAGGCTGACCAACGGTATGGAGGTAAACGCCTATATTCCCGGTGAGGGACATAACCTGCAAGAGCACTCGGTGGTCTTGATTCGCGGCGGTCGGGTTAAGGATGTCCCCGGAATTGGCTACCATATTATCCGGGGCACCCTAGATGCCGAAGGAGTGGCGGGACGAAAGCAAGGGCGGAGCCGATATGGCGCTAAATTAGCCAAAGAATAATCAGGTGATATATGCCCAGGAAAGGTAACAAGGTAATAAAAAGAAAGATAGCCCCCGACCCTAACTACGGGAGTGTTATCGTGGCTAAATTTACCAACAAGCTTATGATGCGGGGACAAAAAGCTACTGCCGAGCGCGTTATGTATAAGGCTCTGGCGCTTGCCAGTGAGCAGACAAAGGAGAGTCCCGTGGATGTCCTGGAGAAGGCGATTAAGAATGTTACCCCGTCAGTTATGGTCCGGTCGCGGCGCGTCGGCGGTGCCACATATCAGGTCCCCGTAGAGGTAGAGGAGGAGCGGGGGCGCTCCCTGGCGATGAAATGGCTGATTACCTCCGCGCGCACCCACGGTGGCAAGTCCGTGACCGAAAAATTAGCCTCGGCACTGGTTGAGGCTACTCAAGGTCAGGGGGCGGCAATCAAGAAGCGCGACGATGTTCACAAGATGGCTGAAGCTAACCGGGCTTTCATGCATTATCGCTGGTGAGGTGGGGTATGTCGTCACGAACTTTTCCCTTAGAAAAAATACGCAACATAGGCATTATTGCCCATATAGATGCCGGCAAGACCACTATTACCGAGAGAATACTGTATTACACCGGACGCACCTACAAAATCGGGGAGGTGGATAAAGGGACGGCGACCATGGACTGGATGCAGCAGGAGCGGGAACGAGGCATCACCATTACCTCGGCAGCCACCACCTGCTACTGGCGGGAACACCGCATCAACATTATCGATACTCCGGGGCATGTAGACTTCACCGCTGAGGTGGAGCGCAGCTTGCGGGTGCTGGATGGCGGTGTGGTGGTGCTTGATGCCCTGGCTGGCGTGGAAGCCCAGTCGGAGGCTGTCTGGCTCCAGGCAGACCGATACAATGTCGCCCGTCTTTGTTTCTTCAACAAGATGGACCGGGTGGGGACTGACTTCCACAACACCATGAAAATGGTGGAAAGTCAACTTCACGCCCGGCTGTTACCGATAGAGCTGCCTCTGGGGGCGGAAAGCAACTTCCGGGGAGTTATCAGCCTCGTGGAGAACAAAGCTATCTCTTTTCCTGACAATGCTGATGCGCCGCCCGTGGAGGAAGCTATCCCCAAAGGCGATAAAGCCATGGTGGACGAATACCGCCAGAAGCTGATTGAAAAGCTGGCGGAAAGCGATAATGAGATTATGAAAATGTATCTTGACGGACAGGAGATACCCGTTCCGCAGCTCAAGGCAGCCATAAGAAAGCTGACCGTGGCTAACGCGGCAGTCCCCGTCCTCTGCGGCAGTGCCCTGCATGGTAGGGGAATACGCCCCCTGCTTGATGCTATTGTGGATTATCTTCCCTCGCCGCTGGATATTCCTTCCACCCCCGCTATGGCTCTTGACGGGGTAACGAAAGTTACCCGCCCCCCCAGCGACGAAGAGGCTTTTGCCGCCCTGGTCTTTAAGGCGGTCTCCGACCCCTTTATGGGCAAGCTGAATTATCTCCGCGTCTATTCGGGGAAGGCGAAGGCGGGAGCACAGGTCCTTAACTCCACCAGAAATGAAAAGGAACGCCTGGGGAAATTATATCTCATGCATGCCAATCACCGGGAGGAAATTGAGGAAGCGGATACCGGCGCCATCGTGGCTACCGTGGGACTCAAAAAAGCCTCCACCGGTGATACTATTTGTGCCCCTGGTTCTCCCCTGCTTTTTGAGTCAATACGCTTCCCTGAGCCGGTGCTTTCCATGGCGGTTGAGCCCCGGAGCAAAGCCGACCAGGAGAAGCTCTATGAGGTGTTGAATAAACTCGCCGATGAGGACCCTACTTTCAAGATTCACGATGACACCGAGACCGGTCAAACCATCATCTCGGGCATGGGCGAGCTTCACCTCGAGGTATTGATGGAGCGGGTGTTGCGCGAGTTCGGGCTGAAGACGAATGTCGGTAAGCCGCAGGTGGCTTACAAGGAAACGATAACCGTGGCGGTAGAAAGCGAGGGAAAATTTATTCACCAGACTGGAGGCAGGGGGCAGTACGGGCATGTCTGGCTCAGGCTGGAGCCTGGCGAGAGAGGCAGCGGGTTTGTCTTTGTTGACCGAATCCGCAGCGGGACGATACCCAAGGAGTTCATTCCAGCGATAAAAGACGGCTCCCGGGCAGCCCTGCAAAGCGGAGCGTCGGGATACCCCGTGGTTGATGTCCGGGTGGTTCTATCTGATGGTAGTTTCCACGAAGTTGATTCTTCGGAGATGGCGTTTAACATGGCGGCGTCTATCGGGGTGAGGGACGGCATACTTAAAGCTAAGCCCGTTCTCCTTGAACCGCTTATGAAGCTGAGCATAGTTACCCCCTCTCAGTTCCTGGGAGAGATTCTCGGCGATTTAAACACCAGAAGGGTCCACATTGAAAGCGTCGAGACCCGCGAGGCGCTCTCCACCGTTCGTTGCCTTGCTCCTCTGGCGGAAATTTTCGGCTATGCTGGCGACTTAAGGTCGCTCAGCCAGGGAAGGGCAAACCACACCATGGAGTTTTACTGCTACCAGGAGTTGCCTCAGCAATTAGCCCAGCAATTCAGGACCAGAGTGGCGGTGAAATAAATGAGCGACCAGAAAGTCCGGGTTAAGGTTAAGGGTTTTGACCACAAGCTGGTCGACCAATCGGTAACGCAGATAGTGGAAGCTGTGGAGCGCACCGGGGCTATAATCGTCGGCCCGGTGCCATTACCGACAAAGATAGAGAAGTTCTGCGTTATCCGCTCCTCAAACATCGACAAGGACTCCCGGGAGCAGTTTGAAATTCGCACCCATAAGAGGGTGATAGATATTTTGCAGCCCAGTTCCAAGACTATTGATGCCCTGAGTCAGCTTAACTTGCCCTCAGGGGTGAAGGTAGATATAAAGTTGCAGTAGAGCGATGGTTCAAAGCATTATTGGTCGGAAAATAGGCATGACGCAGTTCTTTGGGGAAACTGGCGAGGCAATAGCGGTAACCGCTATTGAGGCTGGGCCTTGCGTTGTAACTCAGGTAAAGAGTAAGAGCAAGGACGGCTATAACGCCGTCCAGCTTGGCTTCGGGAAAGCCACCCGCCTTAATTCGCCGCAGACGGCGCATCTTAAAGACCTGGAAAAGGTCCGTTACCTTCATGAGTTCAGGGCCGATGATGTCAGCTCCGTGGAGCGAGGGCAAAAGGTAAGCGTTGAATTTTTGAAACAGGGCGACAAGGTGAACGTAATCGGTTTTTCCAAGGGGAAAGGCTTTGCCGGCGTGGTAAAGCGCCATCACTTCGCCGGCGGACCGAAGACCCACGGTCAATCTGACCGTCACCGCCACCCGGGGTCGATTGGCTCCACCACCTTTCCGGGACGAGTACTTAAAGGAATGCGCATGGCGGGGCATATGGGAGCAGGGAAAGTAACCCTGCGGAACATTGAGGTTGTCCAGGCGGATTCAAGCCGCAACCTGCTTTTATTGAAGGGTGCGGTGCCGGGAGCCAACAAGGGATTACTGTTTATTGAGAAGGTAGGGAGCTGACGAATGCAAGTCCCGGTCTATAATTTGTCGGGTGAGGTTGCCGAGCAGATGGAGCTGGAGGAGGATATTTTTGGTCTTCCTTTTAATAGAGCCGTAGTCCACCAGGCGCTGGTGAGGCAGCTGGCTAATAAACGCCAGGGCGGCGCCTCTACGAAATCACGGGGCGAGGTCAGCGGAAGCACCAGGAAGCTTTATGCTCAAAAGCACACCGGGCGGGCAAGGAGGGGAAGCATAAAGTCGCCGCTCCTTATAGGCGGGGGCATAGTTTTTGGACCAAAACCCCGCTCCTACCGGCAGGCGATGCCCCGGAAGATGAGGCGGTTAGCTTTGAAATGCGTCCTCTCGGCTAAAGTTAGACAGGGGAATATGAAGGTGGTTAAAGGGCTTGATTTTGAGGAGCCGGCAACGCAGGAAATGCTGGGTATTCTATCCGCGCTGGGCATCAATTCACCGGTGTTGATTGTTACCGCCCCTCCCACCAACCTTAATGTAATTAAATCGGCTAATAATTTAGCCAGCGTGAAGGTCCTGCCCGCAGCTTTGATTAATGTATCTGACTTGATTTCCCATCAAGTCCTGATGATTACCGTCCCGGCGATACGCCAGATAGAGCAAATCTGGGGGCAGAAAGAGACTAAAAAGGAGGCTCCCGAGAATTTGGAGAGTTCTTCGGGGAAGAGTCGTGCATCTGCGTGAGGTTTTGCGGCGTCCCATAATCTCGGAAAAAGCCACCCGGCTTCAGGAAGGAAATAAGTATGTCTTTGAGGTAACCGGGGAGGCGACTAAAGCGCAGATTAAGCAGGCGGTGGAGCAAGCTTTTAAGGTAAAGGTGGTCAAGGTAAATGTGATAATAGTTCCGGGGAAGACAAGGAGAATGAGGGGAAAAGAGGTGACTGCCGCGTCGTGGAAAAAGGCAGTGGTCAGTCTGGAACCGGGTAATAAAATTACCTTCTTTGAAGGTGTTTAAGTAGAGGTTAGCTTTGGGCTCAGTAGTTAAGTGGAGAAGAAAGAAGATGTCCAAGCATCACCACCGGAAGCGCATTAAGGAGACACGGTGGCAGAGGAAGCATGTATAAATGGAGAGTAGCTTATGACATTAAAGAGTTATAACCCGACCTCTCCCGGCAGGAGAGGAATGATTAAAGCCAGCTTCGAGGAAATAACCCGGACGGTTGCCGAGAAGTCGCTGCTTACGCCCTTGAAAAAGAAGGGAGGGCGAAACAGCCGAGGCACAATCACGGTGCGCCATCGTGGCGGCGGAGCCAAGCGTAAGCTGCGAATCATTGATTTCAAAAGGGATAAGATGGGCATTCCCGGCAGGGTGGCGGCTATTGAGTATGACCCTAACCGTTCGGCGCGGATTGCGCTGATTCACTATGTTGACGGAGAGAAGCGATATATGCTTGCCCCGCTGGGTCTTGAGGTCGGAGCGGTCATTGAGGCAGGGGAGGAAGTTGACATAAAGTTGGGAAATGCTCTGCCTCTGGATTCAATCCCTGACGGCACATTGGTTCACAATGTCGGGCTTGAGCCGGGCAGGGGCGGGCAGCTTGTCCGCGGTGCCGGAACCGCCGCTCAGGTGATGAGCCGGGAGGGTAAATATGTTTTGCTGCGCCTGCCTTCAGGTGAACTGCGGAAGTTCCACCACAAGTGCTGGGCGACCATCGGGCAAATAGGCAATATTGACCATGAAAATATGGTGCTGGCGAAGGCAGGGTGCCGGAGGTGGTTGGGATTTCGTCCCACAGTCCGCGGTTCGGCGATGACCCCCAGGGACCATCCCCACGGCGGCGGCGAAGGTAGAGCTCCCCGGGGAATGCCGCCAAAGACGCCCTGGGGAAAACCAGCGCACGGTCCAAAGACACGGCGCAACAAGAAATCGGCTAAAATGATTGTTAAGCGGAGGAAGTGAAATGTCGCGGTCAATCAGTAAAGGTCCTTATTGTGACCCTAAATTGCTTAAGAAAATAGAGGCACTGGGCAAGGGGGGAGAAAAGGTGGTGATAAAGACCTGGTCTCGCCGCTCTACCATCCTTCCCCAGATGATAGGGCATACCATCGCGGTGCACAATGGACGAAAACATGTGCCAATCTTTATCACCGAGGGCATGGTGGGGCATAAGCTGGCGGAATTTGCCCCCACAAGGACGTTCCGAGGACATGTCACCAGGGCTAAAATAACCGCCGCAGCGAAGACATAACCCAAATGGAAGTAAAAGCAGTAGCTAAAGATGTTGGTATCACACCGCAGAAAATGCGTTTGGTGCTGAATATGGTTAGAGGTAAAAAAGTTGATGAGGCGTTGACAATCCTTAAATTCCTGCCTACGCCGGCGGCTAAAGCAGCAGCCAAGCTGATTAAGTCAGCAGCAGCCAGTGCCGAGAATAATTTTCAGATGTCTCCCGCTGACCTCAAGATTAGCAGTATCTGCTGCGACAAGGGGCATACCTTAAAGCGGTATCGCCCCCAGGCAAGAGGGCGGATAAGCCCCATACTGAAACGGTCCAGCAATCTCACCGTATTAGTTGTTGAGGAGGAAAGCTAACTTTGGGACAGAAAGTTGACCCCCGCGGATTTAGATTGGGCATTTACCGGGAGTGGGATGCTAAATGGTATGCCGATAAGGGCTATGCTCAGCTTCTCCAGCAGGATTTGAAATTGCGTAAGGCTATCGAGAAGAAGGGTCGTGACAATGGTGTCAGCCGTGTGGAAATCGACCGGGTGGGCGACGAGGTATGCATAACAATTTATTCCACTCATCCCGGCATCCTGATTGGGCGGGGGGGACAGAACATCGAGGTTTTGAAGAAGGAATTAGAGAAAATCAACAAAGGAAAAATCAGGGTGACTATTAGAGAAGTGGAACATCCCGAGCTGGCAGCTAACCCGGTAGCGCAGAATGTCGCCGAAAGAATTGAAAACAGGATTCCTTTCCGCAGAGTAATGAAGCAGGCGGCTTTCCGGACGCTGGAAGCAGGGGCTAAAGGGATAAAGATAAAGTGTAGTGGCAGGCTTGGTGGAGTTGAAATTGCCCGTTCGGAGACCTTTCATCGGGGGCAGATGCCGCTGCATAAGCTGTGCGCCGACATAGATTACGCTTTTGAGGAAGCCCACACCGTTATGGGGCGTATCGGGATTAAGGTGTGGGTCTACCGGGGTGATATTGTCCCGGAGGAGAAGGAGAAAAGTGCTCCAGCCGAAACGAGTGAAGTATCGTAAAGTTCACCGGGGACACCTGAGAGGCAAGTCCACCAGTGGCAACACGGTAGCCTTTGGTGAATTCGGACTGAAGGCTAATGAGTCTGCCTGGCTGAGCGCCCGGCAGATTGAAGCCGCCCGTCGTGTCCTGGTGCGCTATTCCCGCCGCGGCGGCAAGCTATGGATACGAATCTTCCCCGACAAGGTGGTAACCAAGAAACCAGCGGAGACCAGAATGGGCGGAGGTAAGGGTGCTCCAGACCACTGGGTGGCGGTGGTCAAGAGAGGTCGGGTCATCTTTGAGCTGGGAGGCATAAGCGAGAGCCTGGCGAAAGAGGCAATGCATCTGGCGGCCTACAAGCTCCCCATTGCCACCAGCTTTGTGGCAAAGGAAGGATTGAAAGTTGAAAGTTGACGAGATTCGTGCCCTTGGCGATGAAGAGCTGCTAAAAAAGCTCGACGAGGCTTATGAGGAGCTGTTCAACCTCCGTTTTCGCCTGGCAACCAAGCAGCTGGGCAATCACCGAGAAATACCCCGGGTTAAGAAGAACATCAGCCGGATGAAGACCATTCTACGGGAAAGGGAGCTGGGTATAAAATGAGTTACCGCGAGAAAAGGAAAGTTAGAACCGGACAGGTGGTAAGCGACCGGATGGACAAGACCGTGGTGGTGGCAGTGAAAAGGATAGAACCGCACCCGCGGTATAAAAAACTTGTGAGGCACGTCAAGAAGTATAAGGTTCATGACGAGAACAAAATCTGCAAAGTTGGCGATGAGGTGAGAATCGTGGAGACGCGTCCGCTATCCCGGGAAAAAAGGTGGCGGGTGGTGGAAGTCGTATCCAAAGCAACAGGAGCAACACAGGAAGCAGCACAAGATGATTCAGACTTACACCAGACTTAAAGTGGCGGATAATACCGGAGCCAAGCAAATCATGTGTATTGGTGTGCTTGGTGGAACGAGGCGAAGGTATGCCTATGTCGGCGATATTATCGTAGCCACGGTAAAACGGGCTATACCTCATGGCATGGTAAAAAAAGGAGAAATAGTGCGGGCGGTGATTGTCAGGGTAACCCGGTCTTACCGCCGCACCGACGGCTCTTATATCCGATTTGATGATAATTCAGCGGTCATCCTGGGCGAGAAAAATAATCCCAAGGGAAGCCGTATCTTCGGTCCGGTAGCCCGGGAGCTTAGAGCCAAGAACTTTACCAAGATAATCTCACTTGCTCCGGAGGTTATCTGAGATGAAAATAAAGAAAAACGATACCGTGGTCATCATCACCGGCAAGGACAAAGGCAAGAAAGGGAAAGTACGCCGGGTTCTTCCGGGGAAGAACCAGCTATTTGTGGAAGGAATCAACATGATTAAGCGCCATTCCAGGACCCGGGGGGCAGCCCGGCAGGCAGGCATAATTGAGCTTGAAGCCCCGGTCCATTGCTCCAATGTGATGCTCCTTTGCCCTAAGTGTGGTAAGCCAACACGAATTGGCTCGGGTTTCCTGGAGGACGGTCGAAAGGTGCGGCTTTGTCATTCCTGCCATGAGGCGATTGAGTAGGATAATATGGACAGACTGAAGGAAAAATATCTAACCGAGGTGGTTCCCCAGCTTAAAGATAAGTTTGGTTATGCCAACATAATGCAGGTGCCCCGGCTGGAAAAGGTCGTCCTGAGCGTTGGTCTGGGCGAGGCACTACAAAATCCTAAAGCTCTTGAATCAACCGAGGGAGACCTATCGGCAATCACCGGTCAGCACCCGGTGCTCACCAAGGCGAAGAAATCCGTTGCCGCATACAAGCTGAGAGAGGGCATGTCTATCGGAATAATGGTAACATTGCGGGGGAAGCGGATGTATGATTTTATGGATAAGCTGATTAATGTGACCCTGGCACGCATCCGCGATTTCCGGGGGGTATCCCGGGATTCTTTCGACGGCCAGGGGAACTATAATTTAGGTTTGAGGGAGCAAATAGTTTTTCCCGAGATTGATTATGACAAGGTGGACAAAGCCCGCGGGCTCCAGGTGACTATCAACACTACCGCCAGGAGCGACGAGGAAGCACTAAGCTTGCTGGAATTACTGGGAATGCCTTTTACGAGGAAGCGCGATGGCGAAAGTAGCTAAGATTATAAAGTCAAGACGTCCCCCGAAATACCGGATTCAGCAGCGTAATCGCTGCCAGTTATGTGGTCGCCCCCGGGGTTATATGCGGAAGTTCGCTCTGTGCCGCATCTGCTTCCGAAAACTTGCCCTATCGGGACAAATCCCCGGAATAAGAAAGTCAAGCTGGTGAAGGAGATAATGTAATGGCAGTTACCGACCCAATCGCCGATATGCTGACCCGAATCCGCAATGCCATCATGGCAGGGCATGACAGCGTGGCTATGCCCTCCTCCAAGATAAAATTGTCCATCGCTAAAATCCTTAAAAAGGAAGGATTTATTCAGGATTACGACGTGAGCAAGAGCAAGCCACAACCAACACTGACAATAGAGCTTAAATATACCGATGGTCAGCCGGCATTGGCGGGACTGGAGAGGGTCAGTAAACCGGGATTGAGAGTTTATGTTAATAAGGGCGAAGTCCCCCGTGTTTATGGAGGGCTGGGCATTGCTATTTTATCTACCTCCAAGGGCGTTATGACCAGCCGAAGGGCATGGCAGCTCAGTCTGGGAGGCGAGCTTTTGCTTTATGTATGGTAGTCGGGAGGCTATGAAGTATGTCGCGAGTCGGCTTAAGTCCTATCCCGGTGCCTGAGGGCGTTGAGGTGAATATCGCCGGGAATGAAGTGGTGGTGAAGGGCAGAAAAGGGGAAATCCACCGCCGCTTTCACCAGGATATCTCCATTAAGCGGGAGGATAAGACTCTGGTGGTATCGCGGCACAGTGATGATAAGACACATCGGGCTTTGCATGGTCTCACCCGCAGCCTCCTGGCTAACATGGTCCAGGGAGTCACTGAGGGCTTTGAGAAAGTCCTGGAGGTGAGCGGGGTGGGATACCGGGTGCAGGAAAAGGGGGGTAAGCTGTCATTTCAAGTGGGATACTCTCATCCCGTGGAGTTTCAGCTTCCCGCGGGCATTTCTGCCTCCGTTGAAGGGGCAAACCGCCTTCATATCAGCGGCATCAATAAAGAAATCGTCGGGGAGGTAGCGGCTCAAATTCGAGCCATACACCCTGCCGACTCCTATAAGGGAAAGGGGATTAAGTATGCCGGAGAGCAAATCCGTCTTAAGCCCGGCAAGGCCGGCAAGGCAACCACCACGGAGTAGCAGAGACAATGGCGAGCAAAGCTTCCAAGATAGTTCGGCAAGAGCGACATAAGCGGGTAAGGAAGAAGATAGTGGGCCTGGCTTCCCGCCCGAGGCTATGCGTTTTTCGGAGCTTAAACCATCTATATGCCCAGCTCATTGACGATTCGACGGGGAAAACGCTGGTCTCGGTGAGCACCCTTGAGGCTGCCTTGAAGAGCGAGCCTGACCGGGTATCAAAAACAAAGAAGGCTGAGCTTGCCGGCGCGTTGATTGCCCAGAGGGCGGTGGAAAAAGGCATTAAACGGGTGGTTTTTGACCGGGGCGGCTACCAGTATCATGGTCGGGTTAAAGCTCTAGCCGAGACCGCCAGGAAAGGCGGGCTGGAGTTTTGAGGTCGTCAGTATGAAAGCAGTTACCAAAGTGATGGGCAAAAAGCAAAAAGTTGACCCTTCAGGGCTGGAAATTAAGGAAAAGTTGCTCTCCATTGACCGTGTGACCAAGGTGGTTAAAGGTGGGCGGCGTCTTCATTTCCGGGCTTTGATGGTGGTCGGCGATGGTGCGGGGCATGTCGGAATCGGTCTGGACAAAGCGACTGGCGTCCCCGAGGCAATTCGCAAAGCCAGCGCCGCAGCGCAAAAGGGATTAATTGAAGTCCCTATCGTTAAGGGCACCATTCCCCACGAAGTTTTAGTCAAGTTTGAAGCGTCCCGGATTCTGTTCAAGCCGGCATTACCCGGGACTGGCTTGATTGCCAACAACACCGCCCGGGCGGTGCTTGAACTGGCGGGAATAACGGATATTCTCAGCAAATCCCTGGGGAGTACTAACAAAGTCAATATTGCCAAGGCGACAATGCTTGCCCTGGCAAACTTGAGGAAGCCCGGGGAGCCGGTAAAGGAAGAGAAGCCCGTAGAGGCTGAAGCGCCTGCAAAGGCGGAAAAGCTTGCAGTGGCTAAAGAGCCTGCAAAGGCAGAAAAGCTTGCAGTGGCTGAAGCGCCTGCAAAGGCGGAAAAGCTTGCAGTGGCTGAAGCGCCTGCAAAGGCGGAAAAGCTTGTAGTGGCTGAAGCGCCTGCAAAGGCGGAAAAGCTTGCAGTGGCTAAAGAGCCTGCAAAGGCGGAAAAGCTTGCAGTGGCTAAAGAGCCTGCAAAGGCGGAAAAGCCCGCAGTGGCTAAAGAGCCTGCAAAGGCGGAAAAGCTTGCAGTGGCTGAAGAGCCTGCAAAGGCGGAAAAGCCCGCAGAGGCGGAAAAACCGGCAAAAGCTAAGAAGTCGGCAAAGGGCAAAGAAAAGGAAAATGAAGCAGAGTGAAATAAGACCACCCCGGGGCGCCCGGCACAGGAGGAAGCGTGTTGGTCGAGGGACTGGCAGCGGGCATGGCGCTTATTCCGGGCGGGGTAGCAAGGGGCAAAAGGCTCGCTCTGGCGGTAAGACGCATCCCGGCTTTGAAGGTGGTCAGCTACCGCTCATAAAACGATTACCCCGGAAAAGGGGCTTCACCAACGTCCTCAAGAAGGAATACAGCATTGTAAATGTAGCCAGGCTCAATATATTTCCCCCTGGCGCTGAGCTGACTCCGCAGGAACTACTCAAAGCAGGGTTAATCAAGTCGCTGAAGCGTCCGGTTAAGATTCTGGGCGGTGGTGATATTCAGCACCCGCTATCTATCCGGGTTGAGGGGTTTTCCGCCGCAGCGCAAAAGAAAATAACGGCTGCCGGCGGAGAGATAAAAAGGATTTAAATGCAGCGCAGAGAAGCTCAACCCCGTCTCATCCAGGCAATGAGGGACATATTTATGTTGCCTGACCTGAGGCGAAAGATTCTTTTTACCTTCGGCATCCTGGTGGTCTTCCGGTTTATAGCTCATATTCCTCTGCCCGGCGTAGACCTTACTGCGCTGCAGCAGCTTTTCTCGCAAAACCAGCTCTTCGGCATGCTCGACCTCTTCAGCGGCGGCGCGATGAGGCGTTTCAGCGTTGCCACCATGGGGGTCTACCCCTACATCACCTCCTCGATAGTCATGCAGCTACTGGTCCCGGTCATTCCCCGTCTCCAGGCTATATCTCAGGAGGGAGAAGCAGGGCGGCGGAAAATCAACCAGATTACCCACCTGCTGACCATACCCCTGGCAGCTCTGCAGGGCTACGGCATGCTGGTCATGCTGCAGAACCAGCGAACGGCGATTGTGGGACCCCTTGAACCGATGACCATCGTGACCGTGATAATCTCAATGACTGCGGGCACAATATTTCTCATCTGGCTGGGCGAATTAATCACCGAGAGGGGCATTGGAAACGGCATCTCAATAATAATCTTTGCCGGTATAATCGCCGGGATGCCAACAATGCTCGGGGAGGGGATTGTGGCGGCAGAAAACCACATAGGGCTGGTCGGCTTTATTATAACCTGGCTAGTTACCCTGGGATTTATAGTGGCGTTCATCGAGGCACACCGCCGCATCCCGGTGCAATATGCCCGCACCTCTTTTCGCAGCGGACGCATGTATCGGCAGTCGGGCTCAACCTACATTCCCCTACGGGTAAACACCGCGGGAATGATTCCCCTTATCTTCGCCCTCGCCCTGGTGACACTCCCAGCGACGATTGCCAGCTACTTTGCCAATGCGACAACCCCGAACTTCGCCAACACGCTGATGGATGTTTTCAGTCCCAATGCCACCCTCCCCGTGGGAATGGTTTACTGGGGACTATTCTTTTTGTTTACCCTGGGCTTTACTTTCTTTTATACCATAATAATATTTGAACAGATGGGTCTGGCTAAGAGGTTGCAGGAGCAGGGCGGCTTTGTCCCCGGCATTCGCCCCGGGAAGGCGACTGCCGATTATCTAGACCACGTTATCCGTCTCATCACCTTTGGCGGCGCCCTCTTCCTGGGACTGGTGGCAATTATGCCCTTCGTCGCCAAGGAGCTCACCGGTATCACGGTATTAACAGTTTCCAGTATGGCTATGCTCATAGTTGTCGGGGTGTCCCTGGATACTATGAAGCAGCTGGAAGCCCAGTTGACGATGCGCCGCTACGAAGGCTTTTTAAGGTAAGCGATGTATATCATTATGTTGGGTGCTCCGGGAGCAGGCAAGGGAACGCAAGCAGATATTCTCTGTGACGAGATGAGCCTGCCCCATATCGCTTCAGGCAACCTGCTCCGGGAGGAAGTGGAGAAGAAAACCGAGCTGGGCTTGCTGGCCAAGTCCTATATGGACCGGGGGGAGCTGGGTCCCGCGGAGCTGGTCACCAAGATGATTTTGCAAAGGATTGAGCGGCCTGACTGCGCCTCCGGCTGTGTTTTCGACGGCTTTCCCCGGACGCTGTCGCAGGCTGAAGCGCTGGACAAAGGGCTTGGCAATAAAGGCAAGCATATTGATAAGGCGGTATATATCAATGTCTCCCAGACAGAGCTTTTGAAGCGCCTTACCGGACGCTGGCTCTGCCGAAAGTGCCAGACCCCCTACCATCAGGTAACTGCTCCGCCCCGCATAGCCGGGAAATGCGATAAATGTGGTGGCGAATTATACCAGCGCGATGATGATAAGGAAGAGACAATCAAAGAGCGGTTGAAGGTTTTCTTTGCCCTGACCGTTCCCATAATAGACTATTACCGCAAGCAGAATAAGCTTACTGAGGTTAATGGCAACCAGGGAATACCGGAGGTGGCGAGAGAACTGAAGACAGCGTTGCGGGGGAAGGCAAAGTAATTCTGAATGATAATCGTGAAGTCTTCCCAGGAGATAGCTATTATGCGTCAAAGTGGTAAAATCTTAGCGGCGATACTGGAGAGGCTGAGAAAAGAGATACGAGCGGGAATTAACACCGGCTATCTGGATAAAATTATGGCTGATGAGGCAAAAAGGCGGAAAGTCAAGCCCTCTTTCAAAGGCTACCAGGGCTTTCCCGCCAACCTGTGTGTTTCCGTGAACGATGAGATAGTCCATGGCATCCCCGGGGAGCGAGTGCTACGGGAGGGAGACATCGTTTCCCTGGACGTCGGGGTTATTTTTAATGGCTTCCACTCTGATGCCGCCATCACCGTCGGCGTGGGGAGAATAAGTCACCAGGCGGGGAAACTCCTGGCGGCTACTGAGAAGAGCTTACAACTCGGCATTGCCGAGGCTAAGCCCCGAGCCCACCTCGGCGATATATCCGCAGCCATACAGAACTATGTTGAATCGCAGGGGTTTTCCGTGGTCCGGGAATATTCCGGACACGGGATAGGTCGAGACCTGCATGAAGAGCCTCAAGTCCCTAATTTTGCCTTCGGGAAAGGTCCATTGCTGTGCAAGGGAATGACCCTGGCTATTGAGCCTATGGTCAATACCGGGGACTGGCGCACCAGGCTAGCGCCTAACCAGTGGACGGTGCTGACTGCTGACGGGAGCCTTTCAGCCCATTTCGAGCACACCATCGCCATTACCGACGGTGAGGCCGAAATACTCACTGAGTAAATATGGCTAAGAAGGAAAGAATAGAGGTTGAGGGCAAGGTAATTGCATGTCTACCCAACACCATGTTTCGCGTTGAATTGCCTAACGGGCACATGGTGCTGGCGCACATCTCAGGCAGAATGAGGAAGCATTACATCAAGATATTACCGGGAGATAAGGTGCTGGTGGAGCTTTCCCCTTACGATTTGAACCGCGGGAGAGTTACCTACCGGCTGGAGTAGGACTTTGAGGCATTTTTTGACAAGCCCGGGATGCTTGCTTATAATGAGATTTTGTTTTAATATCAATCTAATATGAAAGTAAGTGCTTCGGTTAAGCCGCGCTGCAATAAGTGCAAAGTTGTTCGCCGAAAAGGCGTCGTCCGGATCATTTGCTCTAATCCGAGGCACAAGCAAAGGCAGGGTTAACAAGTCAGGCAATGGCACGCATCGCTGGAGTGGACCTTCCCAAGGGAAAGCCGATTAAAGTAGGGCTGCAATATATTTATGGCATCGGCTCTACATCAAGTCAGCGGATTTTGACCGCTGCCGGAGTTGAGCCGAATATTAAAGTTAAGGACCTTACCGAGGAACAGGTCTCTCATCTTCGTGATATCATCGGCAAGCAATATAAAGTAGAGGGTGAGCTTAGACGAGAAGTCCAGTCCAATATAAGGCAGCTAATTGAAATCGGTAGCTGTCGTGGCACCCGACATCGTATGAACCTGCCTGCTCATGGACAAAGGACGCGCACCAATGCCCGCACCAAGAAAGGACCCCGAAAAACAGTGGCGGGCAGAGGGCAAAAACGGGGGGTGAGTAAGAAGTAAAAATGCCGACGAAGAAGAAAGGCAGAGCAAGGAAAAGAACGCATCGCGGAGTTACCGAAGGAAGGGTCTATATTCAGTCCACCTTCAATAACACCGTGGTCACCATCACCGATTTGAAAGGCGATGTCATTGCCTGGGGGAGCTCGGGGAGCACTGGCTTTAAGGGCTCCCGGAAGGGCACTCCCTACGCCGCCCAGTTAGCGGCGCGGGAGGCAGCGCGGCAGGCAATAGGCGATGGTCTACGGCAGGTCGAGGTCTACATCAAAGGACCCGGCAGTGGACGAGAGGCGGCTATCCGCACATTACAGGCTTCAGGGCTCGTCGTTACCAGCATTAGAGATGTAACCCCCATTCCTCACAATGGGTGCCGTCCGCCTAAGAAGAGAAGGGTATAGCATGGCGCGTTATAATGGACCTTCCTGTCGTATGTGCCGCTATCTCGGCGAGAAGCTGATGCTTAAGGGAGAGAAATGCGCCACCCCCAAGTGTCCTCTGGAACGGAAAAACAAGCCTCCGGGAGAACACTCTGTGGGAGGACGCCCCCGAAGAGTCTCGGAACGAGGGCTTCAGCTTCATGAAAAGCAGAAGATTCGGTTCAGCTACGGGGTGCTGGAGCGGCAATTTCGCCGCTTCTTTGCCCTGGCACAGAAGGCAACGGGCGCTACCGGTGAGACTCTGCTGATATTGCTGGAGAGACGGCTGGACAACGTGGTCTATCGCCTGGGATTTGCCAGCTCCCGCAGCCAGGCAAGGCAGGTGGTCCGGCATGGTCACATACTCGTTAACGACCATAAAGTGAACATACCTTCCTACCTGGTTCGCCAGGGGGATAGCATTAAATGGCGAAAAGGCAGCACCAAAACCGAGTATTATAAGAGGCTAGCGGGGGAAATTGAGACCAGGATTATCCCCGCCTGGCTGAGCCTGGATAAAGAAAAGATGACCGGCGAGGTCTTAGCCCTGCCCGATAAGGAGACTCTTGATGTTAAATTCGACGGAAAAGTTGTCGTTGAATACTACTCCAGATGACTCGGTCAAATTACCTGTTCCCAGCGTCAGGTGCATTGAGACCGTAGGCAATTACGGGAGATTTCTGGCTGAACCGCTGGAGCCGGGGTTTGCCATTACACTGGGCAATGCTCTTCGCCGTGTGCTGCTCAGCTCTCTGCCTGGCGCTGCGGTGACCTGGGCTAGAATTGATGGTATTCAACATGAATTCTCTCCCCTTCCCTATGTTAAAGAGGATGTCATTGACTTTTTGTTGAATGTTAAACAGATAAGGTTCCACCCCCTTACCCAGCAGCCCGGCAGGCTTATTCTCGACGCTGCCGGGGAAAGAGAAGTTCGGGCTGCCGACATCGCGCCATCGGCAGATTTTGAGATTGTCAATCCTGAGCTCCACCTGGCGACCCTGGACTCCCCTGAAGCTAAGCTCCACGTCGAGCTTAATGTAGATTTAGGTCGGGGATACTTACCGGCAAGACCCGCCAACAACCTCCCCCTGGGGGCAATATCAATAGATTCTATATTCACGCCGGTGCACAAGGTCAACTTTTCGGATGAGACCGTTTACCCGGGAAGGGAAAGGAGCCCCGAGAGGCTTACCCTGGAGGTCTGGACCGATAACACCATTTCTCCCAGCAAGGCGGTTAGCCTGGCTACTGCCATCCTGGTCAAGCAGTTTTCTCCCTTCGAGGAGCTTATTCCGCTGGAAGCGGAAAAGGAAGCTGAGGAAGTCCGCAGCACGCTCCCCGAGGGTATTCAATTTGATACTCCTGTTGAGAAACTAGGGCTGTCCGCCCGTAGCTGCAACAGCCTGGCTAGAGGGGGAATACTCGTCTTACAGGAGCTTATTGATAAGACCAGGGAAGGGCTGCCATCGCTGCCGGGACTGGGAGCGAAATCTCAACGAGAGGTAACTGAACTATTGGAAAACCTCGGTTTTCCGGCGGTCGAGAAGTCCCGAAAGCGAAAGAGGGGGAAAGAGGATGAGGCATAAAGTAGCCGGGCGGGGGTTAAGCCGACCGACAGGTCATCGGTGGGCATTATACCGGAACCAGGTATCCGACCTGTTAGCTTACGGGAAGATTACCACTACCGAGGCTAAAGCCAGGGAGGTCCGCAGCCTCGCTGAGAAAATGATTACCCTGGGGAAAGAGGGCAGCCTTGCTTCAAGACGCCGTGCCCTGGCTTTCGCCACCGACAAAAAGGTGGTTGAAAAGCTCTTTGCCGAGATTGCCCCGATGTATGCCGAGCGACCTGGCGGCTATACCCGGATGATCAAGCTGGGACCGCGTCCTGGCGACAATGCCCCTTTAGTGCAACTCCAACTGATTAAGTAGTGACTCCAGTCAAGTATGTTTTAGTTATAGAATATGAGGGAACGAAGTATCGCGGTTTTCAATGGCAGCTCGGACTGCCTACCATTCAAGATGAACTGGAAAAAGCCATCAGGAAGTTTTGCCCCAACAGCAGCCGGGTTATGGCGGCAAGCAGGACCGATAGCGGCGTGCACGCCAGAGGGCAGGTGGTGAGCTTCTTTGCCGAGCGTGACTTATCTCCGATGACGACGATGAATGCATTAAATTATCACCTCCCCGGAGATATCGCCGTGAAGGCAGCTTACCGGGCTGACGCTGATTTTAATGTCCGGAGAGATGCTTTGAGCCGGGAATATTGCTACTACATACTGAATAGCGCTTCTCGCTCTCCACTCAGAGAAGGATTTGCGTTACATATCCCTCAGGCGCTGGAGGTAAAGGCGATGAACGATGCCTGTCAGCTTATTCTTGGTGAGCATGACTTCACCTCCTTTGCCACCTTCCTGGAGAAGTCCAGGAGCGCCCGGCGCAATGTTTATGAAGCTGAGGTTAGTCGGAAAGAGGCTGTGGTTACCTTCCGGATGACTGCCGATTCTTTCCTGCCGCACCAGGTGCGTAACACCGTGGGACTATTAATCAGGCTGGGACTAAAAAAAGTGGGGCTGGAGTATTTTCAGGAGGTTATGGAGGCGAAAATTCCCGGACTGGCTGGACCAAGGGCTCCCGCCTGGGGACTGTGCCTGAACAAGGTCAATTATGCTAAGCCTTTAGGAGTTCAACAATGAGGACTTACAGCCCCAGCGCCAAGGATATTACCCGGGAGTGGCATGTAGTCGATGCCAACGGGCAGGTTCTGGGCCGGCTGGCATCTCAGGTAGCCCGACTGCTGATGGGCAAGCATAAACCAGGTTATACCCCCCATCTTGACACCGGCGACTATGTTATAGTAATTAACGCCGCTAAGGTGAGAGTTTCCGGTAAAAAAGCTAAACAGAAGATTTACTACCGTCATTCGGGATACCCCGGAGGTCTGCACAGCCGGACCTTCGAGGAGTTGTTCGCCGCCAGTCCCACCCGCGTGGTTGAGATAGCCGTCAGGGGGATGCTGCCCAAGAACCGCCTGGGCAGGGCGATGTTTAAGAAGCTCAGGGTCTATCCCGAGAGCGACCATCCTCACCACATCCAGACTGAGGCAAAGGAGAAGCAAGCTAATGACTAAGCAAACTTATGTCTGGGGCACGGGAAAGCGCAAATGCGCCATAGCGCAGGTCAGACTTTTTCCCGGTGAGGGAAAAGTGCTCGTCAACGGCAAGCCTTACCAGGAGTTTTTCCCTCGTCTGCTCCATCGTCATTACATCGAGAGCCCTTACCAGGTTACCGGGACCAGTGGTAAATATGACGCCACGGTGAAGGTGACAGGCGGTGGTCTGAGCGGTCAGGCTGAAGCTATTCGCCATGGCATTGCCCGGGCTTTAGTTAAGGAGAATGAGTCGTTCAAGCCTCTGCTGCGGCAGCAATGTCTGCTTACCCGCGACGCCCGGATCAAGGAGCGCAAGAAGTATGGTCTTAAGCGAGCCCGTAAGGCGCCGCAATACACCAAGCGTTAATACCCGACAGGGTAAACATTGACAGCGGCATACGGGATTAGCTACAATAATATAATAAAAGATAAATGAAACTGTTAGTTCTAGGTCTGGGGCAGTGCGGCGGCAGGATTGCTGATAAGTTTGCGCGGCTGAACAAGAGGGCGCAGGCGCTGCGGGGAATTAACATAATCGTCGATGCCTTTGCCGTTAACACCGATGTTGCCGATTTAAGCGGACTAATCCATGTCCCGGCGGATTATAAGCATAGGATTATCGTTGGGGGTCGAAAGGCAAGTGGACACGGAGTAGGCAAGATAAGCGAGCTTGGCGCTGAGATAGCGCATGACGATAGCGATAAGATTATAGATGCCATCAGAACGGCGGAACGGTTTCCCGAGACCGATGCCTTTTTGCTGATTGCCGGTGCTTCCGGGGGCACAGGCTCGGGAGCAATCGGGGTATTAACACAACACTTGAGAGACCGATATGCCGGTAAACCGCTTTACAATCTCCTCGTTCTACCTTTTCAGCAGGAGGAAACGACGGAAACAAGAACCATATATAACACCGCCGTATGCCTTAAATCGGCTTATCTGGTGGCTGATGCCATATTCCTCGTCGATAACCAGAGGTATATTGAGAAAAGCACCTCCATCTCGGAGAACCTCGCCCGGATTAATACCAGGATAGTTGAGCCATTTTACAATTTACTCTGCGCTGGTGAAGAGATAAGACCGAAATATGTTGGGGCAAAGGTGCTCGACGCCGGAGACATAATACAGACCGCAGTAGGCTGGACAGTAATTGGCGAAGGTAAATCGTTACTCCCCAGAAAGAAATTCCCCTTTGAAAAGACACGCCATTTCCGGGATAAGGCTGAGGAGACCAATAAAGGGGCTCACGCTATGGACAAAGCCTTGAGCGAGCTCTCAATAGCCTGTAATACTAAAGAGGCAAAGAGGGCTCTATATCTCCTCTCGGCACCACCCCAGGAAATGAACATGGAGGTAATCAAGGAGCTTGGAGAGAACCTGAGAGCGGTAGCCCCGGATGCCTTGATACGGAGTGGCGATTACCCCAGACCAAAAAGTTCGCTGGAGGTTACCGTAATTCTCTCTGAAATTATGGCTCTGCGCAAAGTTACTGCCTACTTCAGCAAGGCGCTTGAGCTCATTTCTACTATGAAAGCGCGACGGGGAGTCCAATACGCCGGCAGAGAGCTTGAGGAAGTGTTCGGCGATATTCCGGTGTTATTGTAACCCGCTAGCTTAATCCCGTCCTTAGCGTCGGCTCTTGGTAAATATCGCCCATGTCTGTTCTATGGACTCATTGTGGACTTCCCAGGCTTTCTGTTCCTCTTCCTCAAGGTTTTTTAGCGCATGCGCTGTGGTTTCCTCATAGACCTTCCCCGCTTGCTCCTCAGTTTCCCCCCTGATTCTCAATGCCTGGGCAATGCTCTCCTCATAGACCTTCCTCGCTCGCTCCCCGGCTTCCTCCCTGACTCTCAATGCCTGGGCAATGCTATCTTCATAGACCTTCCTCGCCTGCTCCTTGGACTGCTGGTAGGCTCTTCCTACTTGCTGTTCCTGGTCCTTATAAGCGTCTTCTACCTGGCGTTGAGCCTCCAGATAGGCGCTGTAAGCCATTGTGGCTCGCTGTTGAATTTCGTCAAGGGGAATGGCTACAGGAATGGCAGCAGGAGGGGCAGCCTGCCTGCCTTTCCTGGCACCCCTCTGGGGTGGCTGTCCGGTCTCTTCCTCATTCGCCGCAAAATCTTGCTCTTTTGGATCCGACATAATATACCTCCTTCGCTCTTATCTACTTCTGACCCGTTTCATCATCTTCTTCTTCCTCTTCCTCTTCCTCTTTCTCCTCTCCTTTCCCTTCTCCCTCCTCCTCTTCTTCCTCCGCCTCAGCGCGTTTATCTTTATTAGCCGCATACATCTTAGCTAAGAAATCCAGGCGCGCCTCAATTCCTCCGGGGGACTTTTTGGGCGCTGCTTTCTCTTCCTCACCCCCACTTTCAGACTCGGCAAGCATCACCTCCAATGCCTCCGGTGAAATTTCACCAGCTTCCCGGGCTAGTTTTCTTACCTTTTCCGCCCCGCTTACCGATTTCTCAAATAGTTGCAGCGCTGCCTTTACTGCGCTCCTGGCTGATTTGCTTATTCCCTCAGCCTTACTAAGCGCTTCCTCAAATGTCCTTACTGATGTTATCACCGCCTCCCTGGCTACCCTCATTGATGCTTCAGTAGCCTCCCTTGCCAATTGAGCCGATTCCTCAGCGCTTTGCCGGGCAGCCTGACTTATTTGCTCCGCCTTGCTTATCGCCTCCTGAGACGCCTTCTTCGTCTCCTCAGCAATCTTTTTGGTAGCCCGGCTTACTTCCTCCGCTCGGCTCACTGCTTCCCGGGATGCTGCCTTCGCCTCTTCAGCAGTTCTGGCGCTAACCTTAGTTATTTCCTCCGCCCTGCTTATTGCTTCCCTGGAGGCTATCTTCGCCTCCTCAGCAACCTCTTTCGCTTCTTGACTCACTCCCTCAGCTTTACTTATTGCCTCCCGGGATGCCCTATCCGCTCCTCCAGCGGTCTCTATCGCCATCTTGCTTATTTCCTCGGCTCTGCTTATCGCTTTTTCAAACGAGTTCGCCGACGCTTTAACGGTGGCTATCGCCCTTTGGCTTATTTCCTCGGCTCGGCTGACCCCTTCCTCAGTGGCCCTTGTTGATTTCTCCATCGCCGCCGTGGCTAATTTAATTGATTCTTCAGCCCGGCTTAGCGCTTCCTGAAATGTTTTTTTGGCTTCTTCGGTAGTTTCCAGAGCAGCCTGGCTTATCTCCTCTGTTCTAGCGACAGCCTCCTTGCTAGCGTGGCTGACTTCCTCAGCCCGGACGATTGTCTCCTGTGAAGTTCGCTTGGCTTCCTCCGCTCTATCCATAGCCTCTTGAGACACCCTCTTTGCTTCTTCAGCAGCCTCTACGCCAGCCTGGATTGCTGCCTCCGCCTTGCTCATAGCCTTTTGTGATGACTTTCGTGCTTCATCAGCTTTGCTTATAGCCTCCTGGGATGCCTGCTTCGCTTCCGCAGCAATTTCCAGGCTAGCCTGGCTGATTTCCTCCGCTTTAGTGGTAGCCTCTTGAGCGGCGAGCATTGCTTCTGAAGCAGCCTCCACAGCCGTCCGGCTCAATTCCTCGGCTCTGGCTATTGCCTCTTGAGATGCCTTCTTCGTTCGCTTAGCAGCTTCCAGGGCTGCTTGACTTACCTCTTCAGCCCTGGCTATTGCCTCCTGGGATGCTTTTGACGATGTCTCAGTAGTCTCTACGGCCCTCCGGCTCAGCTCATCGGCTCGTCTTATCATCTCCCCGCATGTCTTTGTCGCCGCCTCAGACGCCTCCATAGCCGTTCGGCTGACTTTTTCAGCATTACTTATTCCTTCCTTAGATGCCTTTGCCGCAGCTTCAATTGCCTCCATGGCTAAGGCGATTGATGCCTCAGCCCGGCTTATTGATTCCTGGGATGTTTTTATCGCTGTATCGGCTGCCTCTCGGGACCCCTGGCTTACCCTTTCAGCCTCACTTACCACTTGTTGTGATGCTGCTCGTGCTTCCTCAGCAGCTTCCCTGGATATTTGACTTATTCGCTCAGCTTCCTCCAGCGCCTTCAATGAAGTCTCTTTCGCCTCTTCAGCAGTTTCCCGGGCAGCCTGACTCACCTCATCGGCTCTGCTCACCCTCTCCAGAGACGCTTTTACCGCCGCCTCAAGTTTGCTTACCGTTTCTTCAAATGCTTTTGCCGAGGCTTCCGAAGCTTCGGTAGCGAGATTGATTGATGCTCCAGCCCGGTCTATTGCTTCCTGGGATGCTTTTGCTGCTCCTTCAGCAATTTCCTGGGCTGCCTGGCTTACTCTCTCCGCCTCCCTTATCGCTTCATCTAAGGCTCTCTTCGCCCCCTCGGCAATCTCTATAGCTGCCTGTCCTGACTCTAAAGCCCTGATTATCGTTTGCTGCGATATGCCGGTCGCTTCCTCAGCAACCTTCTCCGCCGCTCGCCTCATCGCCTCGGCTCTAGCTACTGCCTCTTCAAATGTGCTGACTTTGTTTCGCATACCCCTCACTCTCGTGATGCCACTAGTATTCTACTCCTTCTCCCTCTTATCTTATCAAATCCTCAACCAAAATAGTGGGCCATTGTGGGCTCGAACCACAGACCCCGGTCTTATCAGGACCGTGCTCTAACCAGCTGAGCTAATGGCCCTTATCAATAATAAATATATCTTTCATTACTATGTAGTGTCAATTGCCCGTATTCCTGGGGTGGTAGCTGTGGTATTATATAATCACCTTTTCATTATTTGGGGAGACGGTAGCTATGATGACCGCAGATTGGGCTGAGGCGGCGAGGGTAGCCGGAGTGGGCTTCGGCGTTGTTTTTATCGTCTTGATTACCCTCTGGCTGGTGAGTCTTGGTTTGGGAAAAATATTCCAGAGGTGGGAGAAGGAAGAGAAGCCCGAGCCGGAGAAGCCTGACAATAAGCAGGCTTAAGCCAGGAAATATGCTATGTTTGGTATAGGAACAGCCTTAGCCTCCTTCACCTGGCAGCACCTGATAATGCTCCTTATCGGTGGCTTACTCATCTATCTTGGCATATCCCGGAAGTGGGAGCCATTTATTTTAGTGCCTCTTGGCTTCGGGATTATCGTGGGCAACCTGCCCCTGGGCTACGGGGTAATGGGGTTCCAGATGCCCGATGGCACTCTCCTGAGCTATTTACCCCCCCAGTGGACCGAACTTATCCAGCAGGGGGGAAAGCCGGTCGGTTTCCTATCCCGCATCTTCCAGTATGGTTTTGGCTGGGAGATTATTCCTCTCCTCATGTTTCTCGGGCTGGGGGCGATGACCGACTTCGGTCCTCTCATTGCCCGCCCGATTTATTTCCTCCTGGGCGCCGCAGCCCAATTCGGGGTCTACGCTGCCTTCTTCCTGGCAATCGCCTTGGGGTTCACCATTCCCGAAGCGTGCAGCATCGGAATCATCGGGGGCGCTGATGGTCCCACCACGGTCTACCTCACCCAGATACTGTCTCCTCACCTCATGGGATTTACCGCCGTAGCTGCCTACACCTATATGGCTATGGTGCCACTAATCCAGCCCCCGGTTATTAAGCTGATTACCACCAAAAAGGAACGAGCAATATATATGACGCCGCAATTAAGAACGGTCTCTAACCGGGAAAAAATAGCCTTCCCTATCTATGTTACCATCATCGTCGGCCTTCTGGTGCCGGCGGCGCTGCCGCTTATCGCCACGTTCATGTTCGGTAACCTGCTTTCAGTCACCGGCGTTACCACCAGGTTGTCCAACACGTTAGCCACCGCCTTCACGGATGTGATAACTGTTTTCCTCGGTTTCTGCGTCGGCGCTTATGTATCCGCCGCGTCCTGCCTGCATCCTGGACCGCTGCTGGTGTTCGCCCTCGGTGTAGCCGCCTTTGCTTTCGCCACCGCCGGCGGCGTAATTTTTGCCAAGCTGTTGAACCTGGTGCTCCAGCCGAAAATCAATCCCCTGATTGGAGCTGCCGGCGTCTCGGCAGTGCCGATGTCCGCCAGGGTAGTGCAGAGGATGGGACAGCAGGCTAACTCCAGAAATTTCCTGCTGATGCACGCTATGGGACCCAATGTGGCTGGCGTTATTGGCACTGCTGCCGCTGCTGGTGCGTTCATAACCCTGCTGGGTTACTAGTCTAACCTTTTTCTTCCCACAACCGCGCCACTGTCTTTCGGATAACTTCGTAGCCGAAGCCGCGATAGCCAAGGTAATTGGTTAAGCGCCGCTGGAAATCAGGATAGTCCCGGCGGGCAAGGGAAGACATCCGGCGGCGTCCCAGCTTATAGGCGTTTTCTTCATCGTCTATCCCCTGGGTCACCGCATTGATGATTTCCCCAGCCACCCCTTTGTCCCGTAGCTCCTTCTGGATTAACCGGCTGCTCCGGGGCTTAAAAGACAGGCGATTATTCTTCCAGAATTCGGCAAAGGCAAGGTCGTCAATCAGATTTTGCCCTTTAAGCTCCGCTATTGTTCTGGCTATTATTTCCCCGCTGAATCTCCGCCGCCGCAGATAATGCCTTACCTCGGCTTCACTCCGGGGACGGTAGCCAAGATAACGATAGGCTAGGTCAAGACAGTGCTGAAGGGGACTATCGTTATCGGTCACTTAAGCCTTTCCGACTAGGCAGGCTCTGGCTCGGGAGGGGCTGAGCCGTGTCGGGCAGCAGCATGCAAAGGGACATTTGACGCTCTGATTTCGTGTTCCAGTTGTGCCGCAGTCTCGGGGTGCTGCTTTAAGTAGTCCCGGGCATTTTCCCTTCCCTGCCCCAGCTTTATCTCCTTGTAAGTGAAGAACGCTCCCGATTTCTTCACTATCTCTGCGGCTACACCGAGGTCAATCAAATCCCCTTCCCGGCTTATCCCCTGTTTGAACATTATATCGAATTCAGCGCTGCGAAATGGGGGAGATACTTTATTCTTGACCACCCTGGCTTTAACTCTTGCCCCCACTATCTCTGAGCCCTGCTTGATGGGCTCGCCCCTTCTTAAGTCTATCCTGATGGAGCTATAAAACTTGAGCGCTCTCCCTCCTGGAGTTACCTCGGGATTGCCGAAAAAAACGCCGACCTTTTCCCGGAGCTGATTGATGAATACCACCGCAGTCCTAGACTTGCCGATGGCAGCCACCAGCTTCCTTAATGCCTGGGACATCAACCGCGCTTGCAGCCCGACATGGGCATCTCCCATCTCGCCTTCTATCTCCGCCCGGGGCACCAATGCCGCCACGCTATCAATGACAATTACATCCAGGGCGCCGCTCCTCACCAGCGTCTCGGTAATTTCCAGGGCTTCCTCGCCAGTATCCGGCTGGGAGATAAGCAGGTCATTGAGCTGGATGCCACAGCTGGCGCCGTATGCCGGGTCAAAGGCATGCTCAGCATCTATATAGGCAACAATGCCCCCAGCTTTCTGGGCTTCAGCCATTATATGCTGGGCAAGAGTGGTCTTGCCTGAGCCTTCAGAGCCGAAGATTTCAGTAACGCGCCCTTTGGGGATACCGCCTACGCCCAGAGCCAAATCAAGAGCTATTGAGCCCGTGGGGATAACCTCTATAGGCACTTTGGCTACGTCTTCCCCCAGCCTCATAATTGCGCCCTTGCCAAATGCCTTCTCGATTTGCTCAACAGCTAGCTTGGCGCTCTGCTCCTTTTCCGTCGCCATTTCGCCGCTATTATGGCACAGGGCACAGCACAATGCAATTAGACTGGGGAATAAGATAATATTAAGAAATATGGAGCCGAAGCTGGACTTGAGATGGAATGATGACAAGGTAGTGCCGGCAAAGGTAAGCCCCGACCTTGAATTCCTGTTCCAGCAGGGCGAGCGCCTCATCCTGGAGGCGGTAGCTGCCCGGGAAGGGGAATGCATACTGGATGTGGGGTGCGGGCGGGCTGTTGATGCCGCCCTGCTGTCAGAAAGCGGTGCGGTGGTCATCGGACTTGAGCCTTCAGAGGTGATGTTGTCCCGGGCTAAGGAACACCTTGGCGCAGTTAAAGCCCTGGTAGCTTTATCCCGGGGGGTGGGGGAGAGCCTGCCCTTCAAGTCAAACTCCTTTGATAAGGTTATATGCAAGGGGGCGCTGGACCATTTCCTATCGCCCGATAAAACGATGGCGGAGATTTCCCGGGTGCTCAAGCCTGGTGGCGAAGTAATAATCGCCGTAGCCAATATGGAAAGCCTCGCCTTTCATATCGGGAGGAGAATGTTCAAGCTAAGAGCTATTTTCTCCCCCGAAGCTGACCGTGGAGCAAAGCCCTGGGAGCTGCCCCTCGACCACACCTGTAAGTTTGACTACCCATCAATCAGCGGTCTGGTGAAGAGCTATTTCCAGGTGAAGAAGGCGGAGGGAATATCTTTACTCTATGGAATGCCGGGGTGGGGCAATATTCTTTCCGTGCTTCCCCGACCAGTCCGCCGCAGTATTCTCGCCCTTCTGGATAAGGCGGTGCGCCCCTTTCCTTCGCTGGCGGATGTTATCGTGGTGAAGTGCGCTCTTTTCTCCCGGCGTAAATGACCACGCTCTTGGGAATAATCCGGTTGAGCAAGCCCTCAAGCCAGCGGTGTATCCACCGCTCGTTATTTATATCAAGCACCAAGAGCTTATAGTACAGGGAAGGAATCAGGGCTTTTTCCTTTTTAAGCCCGAAAAGACAGCGGAGTATCCAGTAAAAAGAGTGCAGGGCGTGATTGCGACAAACAGCGTAAATGCTGAGCCCTTGAGAACGCAGTAGGTCGATGACCTGCTCTGTTTTGTATATCCTTATGTGTCCCCCGGGAAAGCCGTAATAGTCCCGGGAAAGCCTCCAGCAGATGGACTCGGCAAGATGGTGAGGCACGCTGACTCCGATGGCGCCGTTACTATCAAGCACCCTGACCAGCTCCCTGACCACCTCGCCGTCGTGGGGCATATGCTCCAGGACTTCAGAGCAGATGATTCTGTTAAAAGCGCCGTCCTTGAAGGGAAGGTGGTTTATATCCGCCTGAAGCAAATGGCAATTACCGTTGACCTCGCCTTTCTGGCTTAACGAGCTCATCATATATTTAGCCTTCTTAAGGCTCTCCATATCAATATCAAAGGCGATAATGTTGGAATGGTTTTGCTTACATGCCGCCCAGATGTGTCTTCCCTCGCCACAGCCAGCATCCAGCAGCCAGTCGCCATCGTTCAAACCCAGAAGGTCAAGCTCCACCGTGACCATCGTGCTACACCAGCTCCCGGTATACCTCCACAACCTTGCGAGCCGCCTGCTCCCAACTAAACTCCTGCTGCACCCGCCTTCTCCCCGCTTTCCCCAGCTCCCTCTGCCGCTCTTTATTATGGAGCAAATTCCTAATCGCCTCAGCCAGCGGCGCAGGCTCTCCCGGCGGGACGAGCACCCCGGCATCTCCGACCACTTCGGGGAGCGCCCCAGCGGAGCTGGCTATTACCGGGACACCACAAGCCATTGCCTCGGAGGCAGGAAAGCCAAATCCTTCGTAAAGAGAGGGCACCACCGCCACTTCTGCCCTGGAGTATTGCCGGGCCAGCTCCTCCTTAGTTAATCGCCCGGTGAAACTCACCAGCCCGTCCACGCCGAGCTTCTCCAGCAAGCTCAGAGCATATGAAGGAGGCGGCGGTTCCACCTGGTCGCCCCGGGGCAAACGCCGCCAGGGGTCGTCCACGATAGTCAGCTTTATCCCCTCGCCCTTCAATATCTCCAACGCCTTTAACAGGTAGATAACTCCTTTCTTTCTATCATCGGTATTGCCGACCATAATCAAGCCGTTTCTGGTGCTGCCTTCCTCCTCATAGGGTTTAAAGACCTCGGTATCCGTTCCGTTATACACCACTCTTATTTTGTCCCCGGCTACCTTAAAGGCGCGCCTGGTTTCCTCCGCGGAGCTCTGGGAAACGGTGATAATCCCGTCGAGGCGGCGGGCAACGAAACCCTGCATATGGAGGAGACGATAAAACCTCCTCACCCCCCACCGGGCTATCCACCCACCAGCCTGCTCTAAATCAGCCTGTCTATCTATGGAGAGCGGATGGTGAATGGTAGCGATAACCGGTATTCCCAGCCGTCTCATCAGCAGCAAGCCGTAGCCCAGACCCTGATTATCGTGGATGACGTCGAATTTGCGCTGTTTATGGAGCTGCTTGACCTTGTCATAGGCTCTCAGGCTGAATGCCAGCGGGTCGGTGAATACTCCACATTTGGTGGTGAGCAATTCGGCAAGGTCAAGGGGAGTTCGAACTCCACCAAGGTTCGCCCGGAATGATGCTTCCTTGTAATATAGGCTCGAGCTTTTGAGGCGGTGCAGAGCGATTGACTGGCTCAATTCGGGGAAAGGCTTGGCGCTGATTACATCTACCTCGTGCCCCATGCGGCATAGCTCGCGAGAAAGATGGCTGACATAGATGCCCTGCCCACCACTATAAGGGTTTCCCCGGTAGGTGAGAAGGCAAATTTTCATCTTTTCACTCGCCAAAAAACAACGGAGCAATTTTAACACAGCTTCACCTTAAAGGGAATAAAATTCTTCCGGCGGCTTTAGCCCTCCTTTACAGCATTGCTCGGTCACACTATAATTGCCCTCATTATGCTCCCTGATTTGGCTATTATTCTGGACAGGGTATCCCGGCTGCTGAGTCAACAGGGATATCAGGGCTACGGCGTTGGAGGGCTTGTCCGCGACTGGCTCCTGGGAAGGGAGGTTAACGATATTGATATTGCCGTAAACGGCGATGCGACCAGCATCGCCCGTAAAGCCGCCAGGGCGATAGACGGCAAATTCGTGCTCCTGGACGAGGTCAATAAGGTAGCCAGGGTGGTAATGGGTGAAAGTGAACGGCAATTGTATCTTGATTTTTCCTCCTTTGCGGATGACGTTGAGTCCGACCTCGCCCGTCGCGATTTCACCATAAATGCCCTGGCGGTTGAGCTCAGCCAGCTTGCCGGGGCACTGGGGCAACATCCTGAGCCGACCGCCGCAGTGAAGCTCATTGACCCCTTTTCCGGGGAAAGCGATTTGAAGAAAGGGACTATCCGCGCAGTCAGCCCCGAAATCTTTGAGCGTGATGCCGCCCGGCTGCTCCGGGCGGTGCGTCTTGCCGCCGAGCTTAATTTCATCATTGAACCAGAGACCGAGGCTTTGATTCGCCACCATGCCAGCTTAATTGCCGGCGTCCCAGGGGAAAAAACCCGGGAAGAGCTACTCAAGGTGGTCAGTTTGCCTGGCGCTGCACACCACCTGCGCTATCTTGATGAGCTCGGCCTGCTTTTAGCCCTGTTCCCCGAGCTAGCTGAAAGCAAAGGCGTGGAACAGCCCAATCTGCATTTCTGGGATGTATTCAACCATTCCCTGGAAACCGTGGCAGCGATAGAATTTCTAACCCGGGAGCATGATTGGGAATACGGTAACGAGGAGATATTAGCCTGCGCCCCCTGGTCAGAGACAATAGAAAAACATTTATCCCGTGAAATATCCACTGGAAGTTATGGTAAAAGTATGCTTAAATTAGGGGGTTTATTACATGATGTGGCTAAACCGAAGAAAAAAACCGTTGACGGCAGTGGCAGAGTACACTTTTATGGTCACGCTAGAGAGGGAGCGGATATGACCGTGGCTCTGCTGAAAAGGCTGCGGTTCAGCAAGCGGGAAGTAGACCTGGCGGAAAGCCTTGTTTACCACCATCTGCGCCCGATGCAGATGGCAAAGGAAGGGATGCCTACACCGAGAGCAATTTATCGCTACTTCAGGGATACCGCCGATGCCGGAAGCGATATATTGATTTTAGCTCTGGCGGATTACCTTGCCAGCCGTGGTCCCCTGCTGGACAGGGAGGACTGGGAGGAGCATTGCCGGCTGATAAACTATATACTCGCCGAGCACGATAAGCAGCAGGCTAAAGTCCAGATTGAAAAGCTGATTGATGGGCACGACCTGATTAACATCTTCGGACTGGTCCCTGGCCCCCTGATTGGCGAGCTTCTGGAGCTGGTGCGGGAGGCTCAAGCCAGCGGCGAGGTAGGGGATAGAGAGAGCGCCCTTGCCCTGGTGCGAAAGAAGCTGTCATTACGGGGAGGCAGCCGGATAATTTCCCGAAACAGAGGTTGAATAGTTGAGCAAATCAATAAATAAATATCTGCCCGCCATCATCATAATACTGATTATTGCCTCCCTGTGGGCAATACTACCGGTGAATACCAAGCTGCTTGGTCCCAACGGGCTGACGCTGGGACTGGACCTCAAGGGCGGCAGCCAGCTCCTTTACGAGGCTAATTTATCTCAGAAAGACCCTTCGGTAAGTGATGCCGAAGCTATGGCAGCGGTGGCGGCGAAAATTCAGCGGAGAGTTAACGAATTCGGCGTTACCGAGCCTACAATTCAGACGATGGGAACTGACAAAATAATAGTCCAGCTTCCCGGGGTGAAAAATGTCAGCCGGGCGATTAGTCTCATCGGGGAGACAGGTCTGCTTGAATTCAGGGAGCAGTTGTTCGATGCAAACGGCACGGCGATGATTAACGAGACCACCGGCGAACTAATGTTTAGTAATGAGTCCGCCACGGCTAACGGCACAGATGGTCAGCCGGAGGCGCTCACCGGCAAGTACCTGAAGCGTGCCTACCGGTCGGTGGACTCCTATGGAACCCCCATAGTTGCTTTTGAATGGAACAGTGAAGGTGCTCATCTGTTCCAGCAGATAACCCAGCGTAACCTGAACAAGCAGCTGGCTATTTATATCGATAACAACATCATATCCGCCCCGGTGGTTAAATCAGTCATCACCGACAACGGGCAAATTGAAGGCAATTTTACCCTGAACTACGCCGGCGACCTGGCAAACATGCTCAACTCCGGTGCTCTGGATGTGCCCTTGACCCTGATTAACCAGCAGGATATAGACGCCTCACTGGGAAGCGATTCCATCCATAAGAGCCTGATTGCCGCCCAAATCGGGATAATCTTGCTGCTGATGTTTATGATTGCTTACTATCGCTTCCTCGGAGTGATGGCTTGCATAAGCCTGGGCATTTATGCCCTTTTCTTTCTCGCCATACTGACCCTTTTCCCGATAACCCTGACCCTCCCCGGCATAGCCGCCCTTATCTTATCTTTGGGAATGGCAGTAGATGCCAATGTCCTTATTTTTGAGCGAACGAAGGAGGAGTTGCGGCTTAAACACCCCCTGCGCACCGCAGTAGAGGCAGGATTTATCCGTGCCTGGCCGGCTATTCGCGACAGCAACGTCACCACCTTTATTGCCTGCATAATCCTCTTCTGGCTCGGGGGTACCTTCGGCGCCTTTATGGTTAGAGGCTTCGCCCTAACCTTGTTCACCGGTGTGGCTCTAAGTATGTTTACCGCCATTATCGTTACCCGGACTTTCCTTCGCTTTGTCGTCAACAATCGCCTGGTAACCAACCTGGCGGCTTATGGGGTTGAAAAACAAAACAATGATTGACTTTGTGGGTAAAAAACGGTGGTTTATCCTTGGCTCAGCCATAGCGCTCCTGATAATGATAATCTCACTGGCTGCCTTTAAGCTGACACCTGGGGTCGACTTCACCGGCGGCACCTCTATGACCCTCAATTTCACCCCCCAGGTGGAGCAGGGACAATTACGCCAGGACTTTATTAAACTGGGACATCCTGAAGCGGTTATTCAAAAGGCAGGGGACAATTTCTTCATCCGCATCAAGGTGATAAACACCACGGAAAGAGAAACTCTGTTCACTGGGCTGAAAACCAATTTGAATACTACCGAGATTTCAACTCTTGACTATAGCACAATTTCTCCCTCTGTAGCCGCTAACACAGCGCGCAATGCCGGCATCGCCGTGATAATAGCCTGTGTGGCTATGTTATTCTACATCGCCTGGGCGTTTCGCCGTATGCCCAATCCCATCCGCTGGGGCACCTGTGCCATCGTCGCCCTGGTGCACGATGTGCTCATCGTCCTGGGCATCTTCGCCATCCTCGGTCACGCACTCCACGTGGAAGTCGATGCGCTGTTTATCAGCGCAATACTTACCATCGTAGGCTACAGTATCAATAACGTCGTGATTGTATTTGACCGCATCCGGGAAAATAAGACCCGGGGCATCAGCCCTGACTTCAGCGTGGTGGTAAATTCCAGCCTTACGGAGACATTAATGCGTAACCTGAATACCACCCTGACCGTCATTGTTGTTCTCCTCGCCCTGTTCCTCTTTGGCGGGTCAACGATTCATTACTTTATATTGGCGCTGCTAATCGGGGTGATTGTCGGCATCTATACTTCGCTGTTCATCGCTGGTCAGCTCCTGATCGTCTGGGAAAAGGGCGAGTGGAGAGAGGTGTTCCCCTGGCTTTTCCCCGCTAAGAAAGCCGCCTGATGGCTGAGTTACCGGAACTGAGCCTCTATTTTCATATTCCCTTTTGTTTATCCAAGTGCCGTTACTGCGATTTTAATTCCTATGCCGGGCTGGGCTGGCTCATCCCTCAGTATGTGGACGCTCTCCAGGAGGAGATGCAGCTTTATGCCAAAGCAGCCTGGCAGTTTGAAGCAAAAACAGCTTACTTCGGCGGAGGCACGCCCAGCCTCCTTCCCGAAGAAGCGGTAGCCCGGATACTGGAAAGCGGCGCCAGGCTTTTCCACACCTCGCCCGAGATGGAGGTTACCCTGGAGGCAAACCCCGGGACGGTTAAGCCGTCCTTCTTAGCTCAGCTGAGGCAAAGCGGGGTCAACCGGCTGAGCCTGGGCGTGCAAAGCTTCAGCGACAGGGAACTCCGGCTCCTGGGGAGGGTTCACTCCGCCGCCGAAGCCAGGGAGGCTTACCGGGCAGCAAGGCAGGCTGGCTTTCAAAACATCAACATTGATTTGCTGTATGCTTTGCCCCGGCAGACAATCAAGGAATGGCAAAACAGCTTTGCTGCGGCGCTGAGGCTTGCCCCCGACCATCTCTCGCTTTATCCCCTTACCCTGGAGCCAGACACGCCTCTTTCCAATGCCGTAGCGGCGGGCTCGTTGCCGCCGCCCGACGCCGACCTTGCCGCCGATATCTACCTGCTCGCCTCGGACCGTCTCGCCGGGGAAGGCTATATCCACTACGAGATATCCAACTGGGCTCTGCCCCGAAAGGAATGCCGGCACAATTTGACCTACTGGAAAAACGGACCTTACCTCGGCTTCGGCGCCGGCGCTCATTCCCATCTGGGCGGCTATCGTTGGGCTAATATTCCCTCGCCCACGGAATATGTAGCGAACCTCGGCAGGGCGAAGGTAAGCCAGGCTCAACAGCCTGGTCTCCCCTCTCCGGTGACCGCCAGCATTGAGCCTGTCGACCGCGACCTGGAGATTGCCGATTCTGTTATTCTCGGTCTGAGGCTGGAGGAGGGGATAGACTTCGCCAGCTTCGCTCACCGCTTTGGAATAGAGCTTCCCGCCCTCTACCGCCAGCAGATTGAGGAGCTGACGGGGGTGGGACTCATCGCTGCGGATGAGAGGGGAATCAGGCTGACCGCTAGAGGCAGACTCCTGGGAAACGAGGTCTTCCTGCGCTTCCTGCCCCAGTACTCAGCTCTGGGTGAGAGCAAGCCTGCTAACCTTCTATGTTGACATTGTCACGTTTCAATGTCGTTGCGAGGAGCTAAAGGCGACGAAGCAATCTCCACCCCCCCACCGAGATTGCTACGCTTCGCTCGCAATGACAGAAAGAAGGTCAGCCCTCCAGGTGGTGAGTTTGCTTTATTTTCCTGAGGTGTTCCGCAAAGCCAGCGTTTTTCCTCATTACCGGTGCTTTGCCCAGCGGGTCAGCTATCTCGGGACTGCCCAGGAGGACATCAAAAATAGCCCTGGCGCTGAAGGCATCCACCTGGAGGTTGTAGCCGCCCTCCAGGGTGAGGACGAGGCGACCTTGACATAACTCAAGAGCCAGCTCCTTCAGTATCTTGGTCATTCCGGCAAAGCCGGTAACGCTCACCTGCATCATGGCTATGTCGTCAGCCCAGTGAGCGTCGAAGCCCGCCGAGACAAGTATGAGCTGCGGCTGGAACCTCCGGGCTACCGGGACCAGCACCTCGTTAAACGCCCTCAGGTATTCCTCGTCCCCCCAGCCGGCGGACATAGGAAAGTTAACCGTGTATCCCCTTCCTTTCCCCTCTCCGGTCTCGTCTATCCAACCGCTGCCGGGATAAAAGGGGTACTGGTGGGTGGAGAAGTAGAGCACGCCGGGGTCAGCATAAAAAGCCTCCTGCGTGGCATTGCCGTGGTGAACATCAAAATCAACGATAAGTATACGCTCAATATTAAAATTAGCCCGGGCGAACTGGGCGGCGATGGCTACATTATTGAACAGGCAAAACCCCATTGCCCGGCTGCGGGTAGCGTGGTGTCCCGGTGGACGGACCAGGGCAAAGACGGACTCCGCCTTCCCCTTCATCACCTTTTCCACGGCGGTCAACACCCCGCCAGCGGCGTATAACGCCACCTCGTAGGAGCGGGGACACATCACGGTATCAAGGTCAAGCCAGCCGCCCCCTCCCTCAGCTTCGCTCTTTATGCGCGAAACATATTCCGGGGAATGAACCGTCTCTATCTCCGCCACCGTGGCGGGGCGCGGGGAGAACAAAGCGAGCTTTTTCTTCGTCCCGGTCTGCTCCAGGTGCTCCATTATGGCTACCAGCCTCTGGGAATTCTCCACATGGGTGCCGGTATCGTGTTCCAGGTAGATGGGGTCATAAACCAGGCCAACTTTCATAGCTCCACATCATAACAAAGCCTCAGGGGGCAACACAACGCCGGGTCGGTTGACCGCACCCCCTGGGGGGAGTAATATGAGTGGTTGGTCTTATTGCTATGTCGGAGAAAGCCCCGAAGTTTGAGCTTCTTTTTAACCCCGGCTCGCTTGCCTTAATCGGAGCCTCGGCGAACCCCTACAAGTGGGGAGCGATTATTCTGTCCCACATCATCAACGGGGGCTTCAAGGGCAAAATTTATCCCGTAAACCCCAGGGAGAAGGAAATCCAGGGACTAACGGCATATCCCAGCGTTGCGGCACTGCCTGAGGTTCCCGACCTTGCGGTGGTGGTGATTCCTCCCTCCAGCGTTCCCGCAGTGCTGGAGGACTGCGGCAGGAAGGGAATCAAAGCCGGAGTTATCGTTACCGCCGGCTTTGCTGAAGTGGGAGCTGACGGGGAGAAGCTGGAGCAGGAGATGGTCCGCATCGCCCGCAGGGAGGGCATGATTCTGGTGGGACCCAACTGCTTCGGCATCATCAGCACCGCTTGTAAGCTGTTCAGCATCATGCCGCCGCTATTCTCCCTGCCCGGTCCCTTCGGCATAATCTCCCAGAGCGGCAATGTCGCCAGCTCTATCGCCAGCAAGCTCATCTCTAAAGACCTCGGCATCAGCAAGCTTATCAGCAGCGGCAATGAAGCCGACCTGCACTGCGAAGACTATTTAGAGTATTTAGCCGGGGACAAGGACACCAAAATTATATTGAGCTATATTGAAGGATTCAGGGACGGGAGGAGATTTCTTGAGGTGGCTAAAAGAGTTACCCCGATAAAGCCTATCGTCATGCTCAAAGCGGGATATACCGCTGCGGGAGCTAGAGCGGCTAAATCGCACACCGCTGCCTTAGCCGGCTCCGATGTCGTCTTTGCCTCCGCCTGCAAGCAGGCGGGAATTATACGGGTTCGGGACATGGACGAGCTGTTCAATGTTGGCACCGCTCTTCTATGCCTGCCTTTGCCCCGGGGAAAGAGAGTGGCAATACTAACTGCTGGCGGGGGGTGGGGAGTCCTCGGCGCCGACGCCTGCGCCAGCGCCGGACTCAATGTAGCCCGGCTCTCCGAGGAGACTATGGCGGAACTGAATGCCATACTTCCCTCCTGGTGGAGCCACGGCAATCCGGTAGACATGGTAGCCGGCGTCTTCCAGGAAGATGTGATGAAAACCGTCGAGGTCCTCCTCCGCTGCACCACTGTTGACAGCCTGATGCTGCTGAACCTGGTCCCGGCGCTGCCCCAGAACATCGTGTTTGGAGCCAACAAAAGCTCGCTCTCCGGGGAAGCGGTCAGGACACTTGACGATGCCCTGAGCGAGGTCCTTGCCCGCCTGGCAGCCCTGGTTAATAAGCACCATAAGCCAATCATACTTGCCTGGGAGTTCGGCTTTGAGCTTATAGATGCCCGGCTGAGGGAGGTAGCCTATCAAAAGGGGATTCCCTGCTATCCTCTGCCCGACCATGCCACGGCGGTCCTTTCCAGCTTAGCCCGGTATGCCGAATACCGGGCGAATTTAAACCCCGCTTCTTCGCCTCAGGCGTAGAGGTCAACAGGCTTGATGAGCTTTTTCCCCTTGTTATACTCCACCCGGTATATCTGGAGGTCGTCGGCAAACTCCTGGACCCAGCCGTGGAGGGGAAAGTCATCGGTCTCTTTTATTGAGAGGATATACTGGACATCGTAGTCAGCGGCAAACTCCCTGACAAGGGAGATAAAACGCCGCAGGTGGTTCTTATCCAGGTTATTCGCCGCCTCGTCGATGATAACCGGCAAGCCGAAATATCTCGCCAGGGCAGTCAGCGCCGCAAGGCTGAAAAATGACCTCTCTGCGCCGGAGGGATGGGTTATCTCCCTGTCCTTATAGGCAATCCTCGCAAGCTGGAGGCTGTCTTCACCCATCTCAATGCCAGAGCCGACCAGGTCTTCCTCCCTGAGCTTGTTATTTATCTCCACGATGATTTCCTTTATCCCCTGTATTACCTCGTGCTCATCAAAGGCGTTGTCCAGTATGGCATCAAGGGTCCTCTCAATCCCGCCTGCCATCGCCGGGACATAGCTTAAATCAGCATATTCAGCGTCGTTCTTCTGCCACTCAACCCTTTCCTTCTCGGTCAGCTCCGTCCAGACGCTTCTATAGCGAGGCAAGCCTTTCTCCATCTCGGCAAGCCGCCCCAGGAGAAGGTCTATCTCGCCGGTATTAAACTCCCCTGCCGGCAGACCCACCGAGCTCACCTTCCGGTTAAGCTCCTCGCGGTAATCCTCTCTCTTGCTCTCCATGACCTCTTTTACCGCCTCAAGGAACGGTGGTATATCGCCTTCATTTTCCAGCGGGGGCATCTCTATACTCTCACGGGCAAATAAACGGAGCTTATCGCCGATTTCTCTCACCAGGTCGGAGATTTTCTCCTTCTCCCGCTGTCCGTTCCGGGTCAGCGTGTCGCTATATCCGCTGAGGTCGCTTAAGAGGCGGGCAAACTCGTTCTTGAAGAAGCCTTCCGCCCGGTCACGGTCCTCACAGATAAGTTTCAGATTCGCTATTTTTTTACCCAGAGAGCGGGCATATTTCTTTTTCTGCTCCTCTGAGGCATCGGGGATAGGCTCGGGGCTCAGCCGGGTAAACGCCGGGTCGTCGTCCATCAGCTTCAGGGGAACGAGGGCGTGCACCGATTCTTCGCTGTCGGCTTGCGGCTCCGCCCCGGAAATCTTGACCAGAAAGGCTTTGACCCTGATGGCATCAGGGTCAACGACCTCCCGGGTCAACAGCCTCAGCACCTTCTCCCTGTCGGACTTAATTTTCGCCGGGTTATCGACCTCGAGGTCGATGTTCTCCTCCGAAGCCAGGGAGAGAGCCTTGGAATAGCGCGTCTGGGCGTCTTTAAGACGGAGGTAGATGTCCTCCGCCGCTTTAGCCAGCCCGGCGTCGTAAAACCCGCCTGGCTCCGGCGGCAGGGGACTGCCCAGCCGGGCTTCCTTTAACCCGCCCACAAGCTGCCCCAGCCGCTCCCGGTCCTGGGAGATTTCAGCTATCCTCCGGAAGCTCCCCGCAGTCGTTCGATGGCTGCCCTCAACGAGCTTCTGGACAGCATCGGCATCCCTGGCACGCTTTCCCATTTCCCCCAACCATTCCTTCAGCTCGCCTTTCTCGATACTGTCAATATACCTCTTCAGCTCGTCGGCGGCACAACTTATCTTGCCTGAAGTCCTGCCCGGCTCATAGGTTTCAAAGTCGCCCAGGCTGACCGCCACACCCTTCAGCTCGCTCTTCAGGTGAGCCACCAGGGAGCGATAATCCCTCTCTATGCCGCTAACCCGGGCTGCGGCTTCCTCGTCCAGCTTTTTCAGGCGCTCCTTGAACTCCCTGGTCAGCACCTTGGCATTGCCGATTTCCTTGAACAACTCCTGAATGACGGCATCGATGTTTTTCTCGGTGAGATGGTTGAAGCCCATAGCGCTGTCGGGAGCGAAAAGGGCGTTGAGCAGCCCCGCCTTTAATTCCTTGCTTAGAGTCCTGACAAAATCAAGCTCCCGAAGTCTCCCCGCCTCCCGGCTCAGAATCCTGTTGTTGTCCCGGTAGCGGTCGATTTCCCTCCGGATTTCAAATTGCCGGCCGTTATGCTCAAACTCCACCGAGATTTTTCCCAACCCCTCCGGAGGAGCTATCTCTTTCCCCGTTACCAGCTTTAATTCATCGTATCCCGACCTTGCCCCTCCCCGGAATACCTTGCTCAGGAAGGCATACCGCAGCGCATGGATGATGTTGGACTTGCCCGCCTTGTTCTCGCCGTAAATAACCACCGTCTTCCCCGGGGGAAAGTCAATAGAGCCCTCCAGCTCCATCACATTTTCAAAAGCGACCCTGGCGAGCTTCATCTATCTCCTTTTCCACAGGGGGTCGATTGTGCCCAGGAATCTGCCCAGGCGCTCCTTGGGCACGCCATAATGCGGAGAGGCAAGCTCGAGAAGCCGCTGGAACAGGAGCCTCCCCAGGCTGCCGTCCGCCCTGCGGGACAGATTATCGCCGGTAAAAAGCTCCCCGAAGAGCTTTTGAGCCAGCTCCTTTTCCCTCTCGGGCAGGGAGGTCAGCACCCTTGCTTCCAGCTCGGAGAGGGTTATCATCTTGTCCAGCCCCTTCAGCTCCACGGCTTTCTTTCCCCCTTTTTTCGCCTTGATGGCTATGTCCATGGTGTTTATCTCGGAATACTTGTTGACTTCCTTTTTCAGCGTGTCCTCAAAGGTAACCCCCCGTGCGGAAATCCACACCCAGAGGTTGTCCCGGTCCTCCCTCTCCATCAGCCGGGAATAGACCTCGTTAATCCCGGTAACGACCTCGCCCGGCGTGCCGCCCTCAATCTGGATGTTGACTATGCTCTGGACGGGACTATATCTCTTAAACGAAATTTCGTCGCCGTCAAGGAGCAGGTATCCGAAGGGGGAGTCCTTCACCCTGGGCTTCTCCAAATCGCCGGGCCAGTGATATTCAACGGTGAAGTTGCCCTTCAGCTCCCGTGACGGGACCAGCGCCGGCAGGGAATAAAGGTTGGAGATATCCAGCGGACCGCGGGCATAATGATGCATATGACCGTTAAACACCAGGGAGAACCGCCGCCCCAGTTCCTGGAACACCTCCTCCTCCAGCCCCGGTATTCCCTTAAAGGGCAGCGTCTCGTGCATGATGAGTATTTCCCCGCCCTGGGGAAGCTCACCCTGGGGGATTTTATAGCTGCCCTGCCGGTAGCGGGTCTCCATAAAATATACCCGGCGGTCGCCGATTTCCTCCTCTTTGTCTCTTACGAAGTGAAATCCCTCCCCCAGGGAGTCCTGGAGCTCCTTCAGCACCGGGGCAGAATCGTGGTTTCCCCTCAGGGCATAAACTCCATAGCTGGCGCACTCTTTAAGCCTCCCCAGCTCGCGGCGAATATCAGGCCAGTATTTGGCTGCCTCGGAGTCTGCTATCCACTCTCCACCCTTTTCCCGCTCGTCAAACATGTCCCCGGCGAGAATCACCGCCTCAGGCTTCTCGGCGATGACCTGGCTGACGACGCTGCTAAAATTTTGAAGCGCAGTCTCGCCCCGGGGAGAGCGGTGGTCCTCCTCCCTGAACCGCTCCGCCTGGATTAGAAGGTGGGCGTCGCTGAGTATGGCTATCCTGGACATCGGCTGTTTTATCTCCCCTAATATACCACAAAAAGGGCAAACTTTTGCCCCAGTCCCCGCCCCGGTGATGGAACCCTTTGCGTAACGGGGGAAGTTGGGCTAAAATATACGGGATAGTGCGGGAGTAACTCAGTGGTAGAGTTCCTGCCTTCCAAGTAGGCTGTCGCGGGTTCGAATCCCGTCTCCCGCTTTTGGGGGCTCGTAGCTCAGGGGCAGAGCGGCCGGCTCATAACCGGTTGGTCGCAGGTTCGAATCCTGCCGAGCCCATTTAATTTGCCTGAATATGGAGCCGGCTATGGAAGCGAGAATGATGAGAGAGCTTGACGCTATTTTCAATCCCCACTCCGTGGCGGTAATCGGAGCACGGGAGGTTGATGGCTTTTCCACAAGCCTTTCGGGGACGAAGCTGAAGGAAAACCTGTTCCTGGTCAACCCCAAGCACCATGAGCTCCTGGGCCGGAAATGCTACCCCAGCATCCTGGACATCAAGGAGGACATCGACTACGTCATCATTGAGGTGCCGGCGGTGGTGATCCCCCGGGTGCTGGAGGACTGCATAAAGAAAAAGGTGAAGGCAGCCCATATTTTTTCCTCAGGCTTCAGCGAGACCGGGCTGGCGGAGAGGGTAAATCTGGAGGACGAGGTAAAGAAGCTGGCCAAGGGCAAAATCAGGCTCATCGGTCCCAACTGCATGGGAATCCACCATGCTAAGTCGGGACTAGCTTTTAGTCCCGGAGCGCCCGCTGAAGAAGGGAGTATTGGGGTCATCTCGCAGAGCGGGACGTTCGCCGACGCCTTTCTGGACCTCGGCAGGATAAGAAACATCAACTTCAGCAAGGTAGTAAGCTACGGAAACGGCATAGACCTGGACTGCCCCGATTTCCTGGAGTATTTAGCCCAGGATGGCGAAACAACGGCGATAGCGCTATACATTGAAGGCACCAGGGATGGGGCGCGGCTCAAATCGGCGCTGCGAAAGGCGGCGAAAAGAAAGCCGGTAATAGCCTTGAAGGGAGGGGTAACCGGGCACGGCAGCAGGGCGGCAGCCTCCCATACCGGTTCCCTGGCCGGCTCCCCGCAGGTCTGGAGGGCGTTCTTCAAGCAGGCGGGCGTGGTCCAGGTAGAGACCTTTGATGAGCTGACGAACACCATCCTGGCGGTCAGCCACTCACCGCTCCCCTCAGGGAAGGGAGTTTCCCTCATCACCAACTCCGGCGGCTTCAGCGTGATGGAGACCGATATGTGTGTAAAAGCGGGGCTGGAAGTCCCTCAGTTCACCAAAAAGACCCTGCGGGAGCTGAGGAAAATAGTGCCCCTGGCGGGAACGGGCATCAACAACCCCCTGGATGCCTGGCCGCTATATTATAATCCCACAGTCCTCCGGGATACTATTAAGGCTATCGCCCGGGATGGGAATATACATTCACTGGTGCTGCACATCGACGAGATGAAATACTGGGTACAGGTGCTGGGGGAAGCGACTGAGGACACCTTGAAGGAAATCCTCCCCCTTATGGTAGAAGGGTGCGTTTATACCCGGGACGAAATTAACAAGCCGGTAATGGTCTGCGTTGCGCTTGAAGCCTATTCCCAGGACGAGAAGGACCGGAAATACCACCTGATGGTCAAGAGGGAATTTGAAAGCAGGGGATTTCCGGTATATCCCACGCTGGAGGGGACAATTAAGACCCTGTTCAACCTTTACCGGTATCGGCGGAGGGCTTCACCAAGATAGCCCGTCAGTTACTTGACATAACATTGGGTTGGAGAGCCATCATACCGAACAAGCATCCGCTATAGAGACCGCCGTCAAGGCCAATCTCGGTTGCTGCCCAGGCGCTGTTGTAAACCGCATCTTTGCCGATTTCGTAGAAACCAACCGATTCCCCGGTATCCCAGTCCAGCGCTTCCCAGGTCCAGTTTCCCGCTCTTTGCCCGACGTCGTAGAACAGGTTAGTGGCGGAGCTCATTGCCGGTATTCCGTTAGGCAGGCTGACCTCCTTATTCACCCATACCGAGCGGAGCTCTCGAGCCCCGGGGTCCCATTCAAATTTCTCCGCACCATAGGGCGCTATAGCGGGGTCCTGAGAAAGTATCGTACCCTCAACAATGTCTTCAGAGGTGGTGTTCAGCAGGTTATTCACCAGCCCCACGCCGTAGCCCCGGACGCACGGAGATTGCTCTGACATGGATGCGGTTGCCCCGGGGTCGCCAAAGGTTACCGGGACCTGAGCCGCTATCCGCCGGTCCCTGGTGCCAGGAATCTGCACCCAGTCGGAGGGAATCTCGTCCCGCCAGAATAACACGACGTGCATTAATTCCTGACCATCGGTAATAACGACGAACCTGTCCTGCTCTCCAGTCCCCATCAAGGTGGGGGTAGTACCAGAACCCTTGCTCAGCCTCATACCGTGAGTGCCGGTCTCATAATTGGCGACCCAGCCCCCCTCGCTTTCATCCGTGGTCAGCTTATCTCCCGTCCACTGCACCCGGTACATCCGCTCGCTCGTGACTACATAAATCCCCCCGTCTTCATCGCAGGCGATGGAATTGGACATCTCCTCCTCTTCTTCAAACTGCAGGAAATATGCCGAATCAAATGAGCGGGAGACCACTCCAACAGTGCCTTTGCTGGTAGCAACGGCGAGCATACCGTCGTAGAGGATATTAAGACCAACGACGACGTCGTCTTCGCCGCGGAGGTATTCAGCAGGGATTTCAAAAACACGCTTGACCACTATTTTTGAACCGGCATCGCCGGGGACTTCATCGCCATATGCCACTATTTTATTCATCCTTGAAGCGAAGAATATGCCTTCACAGTCAACAAGGGTGTAGGCGGCATTTAGTCCCGACTGTGTAGGGGACAGCGTGATATTTGTAGCTTCGGTGTCCATTTTATCAATATAGTAAAACTCGCCTCCACGGATACCCGCCTTGACCACCATTGATGGCGTGCTCCCCCATAAGACACGGCTGCCATCAGGGTACTTGCCTGAAATAGCCAGCGTTATGGGAGGGAAAGGCATTCCCTCCAGATAATCAAATCGGTATCCCGACATATCCCCGGTCGGTCCGGGGTAGGGGGAAGACGCCTGGCAGTAGGGATTGCGGTGGGACATTGGCCAGGGCGAATCAGCCAGGAACGGGTTTAGCGGCGGCTCATCAGCCACCTTGGCGCATCCCGGCAGACTAGAAAAGAGCCCCAGGATGAGCAGGAGTCCGGCTATAGCCCTGCGTTCGCTTTTCATCTTGACATAATATCAATCGGCATCCGCCAGGGGGTGATACTTGTGATGAGTCTCCTCAGCATATCTATCCGAGGCGTGGACATAGCGGGTGGTGGTATCCAGCGATTCGTGCCCCAGGAGGATTTGAATGGCTGCGGGGTTGGCTCCTCCTTCCGCCAGGTAGGTGGCAAAGCCGTGCCGTAACGAATGCGCTGAAGTGGGAGTATTGATTCTCAGCTTTTCGCGATACCGCTTGATTTTCTCCTGAAGATAGTTGGTGGAGATTTTCCTTTTGGGGTTAACCACATTCCTGCCGGCGTAGGGAATGAAGAGGGCAGGACAGCCCTCCTTGCGGGTATTCAGATATGCTTCAAGGTGTTGCTGGGCGCGAGGGGTCAGATAGACGAAGCGCTGCTTTTTGCCTTTGCCGGTGATGAAGATGCGTCCGCTGGCATCAATTTGACTGCGTTTAAGGTTACATAACTCCGAAATGCGCATTCCGGTGGCGAATAATACCTCCAGCATCGCCCGGTTTCGCCGCGATACCGCGGGATTTGACTCCAGGTGGGTGGGAGCCTCAATCAGCCTGACCAGCTCATTAAGCTCCGCCACCTGGGGATGTTTTCGATCCGCCTTGGTCAATTTTACCGCCTCCGGCGGTATGGGGCAGTGATAGTCCATATCAATGAGATATTTCAAGTAGCTCCGCAGGGCGGACAACATCCGGTTTATCGACCGGGCATCAAGCACCTTATCGGCACGCTCCGCAAGGCTTGCCGTTTTGCGGTCCTGCGAGACCAGGTATGCCTTGTAGTAGGTGATAGCGCGTTTATCCACCTTGTCAAACTCAATGTTGCTCTCCTCCAGGAACTGGCGGAAAACATTGAGGTCTCGCTCGTAGTTGTAGACCGTCTCCGGGGAGTAGTTGCTGGACTGCAGGTTCAAGAGGTAGTCATCCACGTGGGGCAGCATATCTCATCCTCCTTCATTTAACTGAGTGTAAGAGATATTATACTCAGTTACCTCAGGCTTGTCAAGCCTCCCCTGCCGTGAAATCCCCCGACCTCAAGCCTTCAATGACCTCAATCACCAAAGCCCCCGATTAAGTCCTCATTTGCCTTCCGTCACGGTGCATTTTACCAGTCCTCCGCTGGAAGCGGGCCACCAGATATGGGCATGACAGTGCCCCACAGGCTCCTCCCAGGATTTGTATACCGAGTCCTGCTCCGGGCACTCAATTATGATGCTGGTGGTCACATTACCAATATCGCCCTCCCAGGAAAGCCCCGTGGTGGACTCCGTGAAGTTGTCGTCCAGGAAATCCAGCTCCAGGGGGGCTAAAAGCCAGCTAAAGTCAGCGCGGTAATCGTCCCCGTCCTTCCCGATTTTGTCATAAATGCGGCACTCGGTAACAGTAGAATCGTTCCCTTCGTCAAAGGTAAAGTTGAACTCCCCGGCAGACACATCATATTCTACAAAAAACAAGGTCTCTAAGTAATCCTCGGAAAGCACCGAAAACTCCTCCGGCGTCCAGAAGCACCGCTCCTGATAAATCAGCTCAGTCGCCTCTCCAGTCACCGGCTCGCTTTCCTGCCGGGCGCAGCCCGGTAAAACCAGCAATAGCAGAAGCAAAAGAAAACAGCCCGTTTCATTTTCCGCCTGACCATTATATCAGCCTGTTCCCTCGAATTGAATTTTAGCCTCTTTTGATATTATGTCAACTTGCACCCGCTTGCCAATGCCCTCTCCTTGAGGTAAACTCTGCTGTTATTTCCCGGGATGACACGATGGACTTTGAATTTTCCCCCGAAGAAAAGAGGTTCAAGGAGGAAGTCCACCAGTTTTTCAAGTCTGAGCCAGAGCTGTGCGCGGGCTTTATGGAGGAGTGGCACGGCGGCGAGGGATTCGGACCCCGGACCTGGACGCTGCTGAGAAAACTGGGCGAAAAACGCTGGCTTACCCCGTCGTGGCCCCGGAAATACGGCGGACTGGGACTTCCCTACATTTACTATTACATCATCCAGGAGGAGATGTCCTACTGGCTCGGACTTTATGCCTGCGTGGGAACAGCGATGGCTGGTCCCATTATTCTCCAGCACGGCACCGAAGAGCAGAAGGACTTCTACCTGCCCCGAATCGCCCGGGGGGAAATTGAGTTCTGCCTGGGCTACAGCGAGCCGCAGGCGGGCTCCGACCTCGCCAATTTACAGCTTCGCGCCGAAGACAAGGGAGACCACTACCTCCTCAACGGGCAGAAAACATACAACACCCGATGCCACTTCGCCCAGTACCACTGGCTTGCCGCCAGGACAAGCTCGGAGGGCCCCAAGCACCGGGGCATCTCCCTGTTCATCGTCGACCTTAAAACGCCGGGAATATCCATAACCCCCCTGATGACCTTCTCGGGGGAAAGGACGAACGATGTATTCTACGACAACGTCAGGGTGCCCAGGAGCAGCCTGGTCGGCGAGGTGGGACGAGGGTTCTACTACATAATGGAGGCGCTGACCTACGAGCGGGTCACCCCGGTGGGAGCGCAGCAAAGGCTGTTTGAGGAGCTTGTCGAATATGTCCGGGAAAGCGGCAGGGGCAACGACCCCCTGGTGAGGCAGAAAATCGCCGAGCTGGCTATCGAGCTGGAGGTATGCCGGCTGTTCACCCTGAACGTCGTTGCGGCGCAGAGCAAGGGAATCGTCCCCACTTACGAAGCGAGCGCGGCGAAGGTCTTCATCACCGAAGCCGAGCTAAGGCTGGCGAATACCGTGGTGAACCTTTTCGGTCTCCGGGGACAAATCCAGGGGGATACGAAATGGAACGTGCTCAACGGCGCCTTTGAATTCATCTACCGGGAGTCCCTTATGGAGCTCATTATAAGAGGAACTTCAGAGATACTGCGGAATGTTATCGCTCAGCGAGGACTGGGGTTAAGGAGGGAATGAACTTAGACCTTTCCGAAGAGCAGGAAATGCTCCGAAGGATGGCACGGGACTTCCTGGAGGAAGAATGTCCCCCAAGCCATGTCCGGGAAATGGAGCCGGACGAGAAGGGATATTCCCCGGCGCTATGGCGCAAGATGGCTGAGCTGGGCTGGATGGGGCTTGTTTTCCCCGAGGAATATGGCGGCACGGGGGGCGATTTTGTTGACTTAATCATCCTCTTAGGAGAGATGGGGCGGGCTTTGCTGCCCGGACCCTTCATTCCCACGGTAGTCTGCTCCGGGCTGCCGCTCCTCCGCCACGGAACAAAGGAGCAGAAAGGCAACTTTCTGCCCCGGATAGCCAGCGGCGGACTTATTATGACTTTAGCCCTCACCGAGCCCGAGGTCCGCTTTGATGAGAGCGGCATCCAGGTCAGAGCTAAGGGCGAGACCAGCTACAGCATAAGCGGCACCAAGCTGTTTGTTCCCTACGCCCATACTGCCGACTGGATGGTCTGCGCCGCCAGAACAAAGAAAGGAATAGCCCTGTTCCTCGTCCCTGCGGAAACCGCCGGGATAAGCCTCACCCTGCTTACGACCATCGCCGCGGACAAGC
>Ga0315282_10000697_pt1 | contig 66081 bp, 56 predicted proteins | sample YL17G07_20_MG_FD_203693 | JGI IMG/M metagenome (GOLD analysis project Ga0315282, IMG submission 203693) | Sediment microbial communities from Yellowstone Lake, YNP, Wyoming, USA - YL17G07_20 | ecosystem: Environmental > Aquatic > Freshwater > Lake > Sediment | place: USA: Wyoming | collected...
GCTGAGGTTAACGTCGTCTTCCCATGATCCACATGCCCAATCGTCCCCACATTCACGTGCGGCTTCGTCCTCTCAAACTTCGGCTTCGACATGGCTCAAACCCTCCTTTAGGCTTTGAAGGAATTCTTCATCCCTTCTTTTCATGGAGCCCACGACCAGGGTTGAACTGGTGACCTCATCCTTACCAAGGATGTGCTCTACCAACTGAGCTACGTGGGCCTAAAACGAAAGAAAAACCTGTCAACGGAATAGGACAGGTTGGCCGAAATAATCGAAAATTTCAACTAACCGAATTCCAAAAAATTGGAGCGGGAAACGGGGATCGAACCCGCGACCCTCAGCTTGGAAGGCTGATGCTCTACCAACTGAGCTACTCCCGCATCTGGATATCGTCTTTGAACTATTGAAACCCTTTCCATCTTTGGAAATTTGAGTTGCCTTCGTGCCTATTAAGTACAGCCGTCTCTTCCCACGCCCTTCTCTCCGCCTCCCCCGACTCTGTCGGGGTCGCCGAACCTCATTCCCCTCCTCCCGTCGGGGAAAGGTTCTCATCCTCTATCCCATTTATCTCTATAGTGAACCTGGTGGAGAGGGGAGGATTCGAACCTCCGAAGGCATCGCCAACAGATTTACAGTCTGTCCCCTTTGGCCGCTCGGGAACCTCTCCGACACTAACTCCCAATTTTGCTGATTGGACAAAACCCTCCTGGCAAAGAAAATGAATGGAAAATCAATGAGTTACATTTGCGGAAAAAAGGCTTATAGGATATTTAACTTGTTATATTTAACAGGTAATACATTTATTGTCAAGAAATATTTTTATTGGATTTCATTCAGGTTTTTATGATCCTCCTTCCTTTTCACTCAAGGATGTGGAGCACTTAGCCTACCATCTTTACAGAAATGGAGATCTCAATGCGTCCACCTCAAGTGGTTCCTTTAGAATGGACGGAATGGTGATCATCCCATGTTCGATCTCGTACAACAGGAGATGTCCTGGAGGTGAAGATTTTATAGAACGTAGCGGTCGATTTTCGATCTACTTGGTATTGCCAAATCATCTAGAAGTCCCTCCCCAAACCCAGGCTTTCAAAAACTCACAAAAGGTTATATAGTTACCAGTAACCCAAAACCCGAACTGTAAGTCTCTAGAAATGATAGAGGAGGGTCATATGACAAAGGGGCGAACTTCGAAGACTTATTCCTCCACAAGACTCTTAGTTCCGAGAGAAGAAGCCATCCGAAAGATTAAAGAACAGATAGAAACAGGGCGTCTCATCAGAGATCAGAGGATGTTCTCAATGGCGGATTTGGAAAGCGCCCTGGAAAAAAGGGCCAAATGGCTGGAGGACAATATCAAGATGCTTGCCCGCCTGGTTAATAATCCTCTCTTAGAAGACGAATATAATATCAGGGCTGCTCTGGATTTGGATAGTGCTATTACCTCTAGCCTAAAAGAGAAATATTTCAGGGATGACATGAATGAGCAGATCGGGAAGTTAGAATCTTTCTTAGAACATTTGAAACTCATCCCCGAAATAACAGCAGAAGAACTCATTGAACAGAAACTCGCAGAAAAGTCAGTTAAGGAAGAACAAACCAAGGAAATACAATCTATAGAAGTTCAACTCAGAGAAGCCCTGGCAAGTGAATGGAGGCCCCCAAAAGAACTGCCTAAGGAAGAACCCCTCATAGAAAAGCCCCTCCGCGAAGAGCCCTTCAAGGAAACTCCTCCGAAAAGAGAGCAACCCAGGGAAGAGGCGCCACCCACAATGGTATTGAATCAAAGTCAGTTACCGGGAGGTAATGTTTTATTAATTCATGGGCGCGACGAGGCTATGAAGGAGTCAATCTTAGAATTTCTCGAAAAGTTGGAGCTTCGGGCCTTCATCCTTCACGAACAACCAGACGGGGGTAAAAGCATGATGGAGAAGTTCGGAGAGTCCCCCGATATCCATTTTGCAATCATCCTCTTGACACCCGATGACATTGCCGCTCCTCGAAATAAGCCGAAGGAAAGACAGACTCGTGTGAGCCAAAATGTGATATTCGAATTTGGGTATTTTTTGAGTAAATTAGGACGCGGAAGAGTGTGTGCTCTCTACAAGGAAGGGGTGGAAATTCCGTCGGACTACCCGGGCGTCGTGACCATCCCTATGGATTCCAGAGGGGGATGGCGACTTCTCGTTGCAAAAGAGATCAAACAGGCAAGCATAGACATTGATTTGAACAAGGCAATCTAAGAATGAAAAAGGATGGCGGAACTGTCGATCAATTTCTATATGCTACGATTCGAGAGGGCTAAGGTCAGCGTCGCATCCTCATGAAGCAAATCGATTCATCACAAACATTCTTCTTGTTGCGTCGGACTCCTTTTGGGCTCATTGTTTTGCTATGGTCAGTCTACAAAGACCAACCTAAGATCTTTCGGATCTTGCTTTCCAGCTCAGAAATCCCCGCAGATGAGGCAGTTAAGAAGTTATTTCGAAACTCCAAGCCTCTTTCATGTTCTGAAATCGATAGAATTGCCAGCCAGATAGAGACCTTCTTAGATGGCCGCGATATTCGATTTTCGTTAGATTGGGTTCGCCTTGATCTCTGTTCTAAATTTCAGCAGAGGGTCTTGCGGGCCGAACACAGGGTACCCCGTGGACAAGTAAGCACCTACCAGCTAATCGCAGGGTTTATCGGCAGACCGTCTGCTTCCCGGGCTGTCGGCACAGCCTTGGCCAAGAACCCATTTCCTTTGATCATTCCATGTCATCGAGCAATCCGCTCTGACCGGACGCTTGGCGGTTACCAGGGGGGCCCTGCCATGAAACGAGCCCTCTTGGAAATGGAGGGAATTGAATTTGACAACACAGGCCGGGTCATTACAGAGGTTTTCTTCTATTCCGCGGCTCATCAGCATTCAAAACTTCACTAAATAAGAATGAAGTTGAAATCAACCATTAAAAGGCAGGCTTGAGGAATGGAGATATCCTTGAAAGGCAAGGTTTGTTAATGCGTCTCCTTTTCCCAATAAAGGAGTTTCTTGATCCTTTCCAACAGCATGGGGCGGACATCTGGATTTTTGTCCGGGTCACTTTCTTCCAGTCTTTCCAATCGCCTCAATGGGGAACCCCGTGGCCCTCCTGGTGCGGGGATAGAGAAGGAGGACGATTCTGCAGCCTGATTTAGAATGTGCTCCCTGTATCCTCAAATGGGTCTATGAAAGAGCAGGAATCCTGGCCACCCGAAAAGGACGGTTTCAGCTCGTCAGACGAATATCTAAGACTCTCGCCAGAGAGTTCCATTCGGAGACCAATATCGGCGCTTTAAGCAACAGGATTACCGATTCTATCAGTGAATACCTATCCAATTCTGCCAATTACTATAGAGACATTAAGCGCAAGAACAACCAACTTGTGCATCAGTTACTGCCCTCCGCGAAAAAATATATTGAAAAAGGGCCTACTCCTCAGGAGAGATTCAAGAGGGCTTGCCGTTTGGCATCGGCAAGTAATGTCGCCCCAATGGCGGTGCCGGGCGAGGCCTTCAGATTCCGAGAAGCTACTCGTATCCTAAAGAAAAAGAATCCGTTACCACTTTTGATCGGTGATGTTTTTGGAACGGCACGAAGAGCAACTCGTATCTTATATCTTACGGATAACGCGGGAGAAATAGGATTTGATTCTCTCCTCATCACCACGCTCAGGGAGATGGGTGCGACAGTAAATCTTGTCATAAAAAAAGGTCCTTTTTTCGAAGATGCTACGATTAAGGACGCCCTCTTCTTTTCTATGGATAAATTAGTGGATAATATGTTCACGGTGAACGGATTCTTTATACCAGGAAGAAGCACATCCCTGCTCTCTGACACCTTTAAAAAGAGTGACCTTGTGATCGCAAAAGGTACAGGAAATTACGAGGCCCTCAAAGGCGAACTCCGAGGGAAAAAGGTTATCTATCTGCTGAAAGTGAAATGTAAACCAATTTCGACGGATATCGGAGCCCCTATGGGGACCTTCGTCGTGAAGGTCGAGAAATAGTGTGGTTTGTAGAAGTTCGTGTGCTGATAAAATCGATCCATCAGGAGATTTTTGAAAAAGCCAAACCCTTCCTTCGAACCCGAAAGAATCTCATCCATACTCGAGTTGCTCTCCACTATGCCTTGAAACTTCTGCAATCTGAGAAAGGTGATAAAAAAGCTATCGAAGCGAATGGAACCGTCTCTCCTCAGCAAAAGAAATGACCTCTTGCCCTAGACTTCCTTTCAGAATATACTATGTCGGAAATCCCGTGGAGGTGACCTGACGTGAAAAGGTCCGGATTGCTCCTCCTTTCAGCGACATCCTTGTGCGTTCTCTCTTTCTTCTATCCCACTCTCATTCCGTCCCAGGTGCCTCTGCATGAAAAGATTGTCCTGAAAGGATTCGATGGAAGTTCTCTCACCACCGATAGCAACGCGCCTTACAGTCCCAGGAAGACCTGCGGGGCCTGCCATGACTATGACCGGATCACAAAGGGCTACCATTTTCAGCAAGGTCGCACGGACGGAACTGGGAAAATCATCGTCAGCGACACCTTCGACTCCAAATATCCCTGGAATCTTTCCTCCGGGGTGTACGGAAAACATTGACTCGCTTCTACCGATTCGAGCCAGTTGGCTAAGAAAGTCAATGCCCATCCCTCTGAAATTGACAAATCCTCTTTCTTTTTTGTCCAGAATTGCGGGCCTTGCCATCCCGGGGGAGGGTTTGGGGAGTATGATCGAAAAGGTAACTTCTATTACAATGAAGAAACGAAAAAATTTGGTTATGAAGTTTCAGGCGATGACCCTAGACTCGATGGCGATTATACCTCCATCAGCATGGGCAATGCCGAATATGGGGCTTCCTGGGATCGAAGCGGCCCGAGCGAAGCCGATTGCCTCATCTGCCATCTGAAGGGGTACCAGTGGAAAGAGAGGGGAGCCCCTTTAAGGGCCGGGCTCTTCAAATATGGTCCCACCGTAGGAGCGGGGTGGGCCACGGTGAAACTCTCCCAGGAAGATTCCTGGAACCCGAAGGCGGAAGAGGTGGAAATCGAATATTCAAAAAAAGAGGTGGCCGATTTTGAAAATCTCCATCTCCAGCTCACGAGAAAACCCCGTGATGAAAATTGCTGGACCTGTCATGCCGTCTCCGATGGTAAAAAGAGAGGGCGCCAATGGAGCCCTGAGACAGATATCCATAAGTCAAAGGACCTGAGCTGTATCTCCTGCCACCCCGGTGACAAGGAGCACAACTTTTCAAAAGGGAATACCATCCAGGAGAGCGTCCGAGATGACCTCGACAACACCATGAATTCCTGCGAAGACTGCCATTATAAAGGAAAGGATAAGAAGGCACCAAAATATAGACATCCCTTCTCTCCCAAGCATATGAGGCGGATCGCCTGTCAGACCTGTCACATCCCCTTTCAAACCGCTTCAGCCGATCTCGTCTATGATCTTTCAACTGGAACGGCTGTGGTCTATGATACTTCGAAATTTCTCACCAGTGATCCCATTGATCCCCGAAAGAAAACGACCGACATCTCCAACTGGTTTCCAACGATCAGGGAGTTCAAAGGAAAGATCGTTCCAGCAAAATCTTTAGTCCTTATCTACTTCGGGGATCTGGATGAAAAGACGAATGGGGTGAAACCCATCTTCCTCTGGAAGATAAGAGGACTGAAAAAACCCTCTCTGAAGGATAACAACGGGGATGGAAGCGCTGAAATGAATACCCTGGATGAGATCAAAGCCTTTCTTAAAGCACTGAAAGAGAAGGACCAGTTTGGGAATCCGGTGGCGAACCATCCGGTATTGATGAAAGGGGGATTCCTCTACCAACTGGGTAAGAAGGGAGAAGTCGAAAAAATCAAACATGAACAGGCCGAACTCATCGACTTCTCCCTGAGCCACAATATTGCTTCTGGATCGAATGTCATCGGCAGCAAGGGCTGCAAAGATTGCCATTCAAAAAACTCTCCCTTCTTTCTGAGAAAAGTCCTGATCGATCCCTACGACGAAAAAGGGAAACCCGTTTATATCGAAACCTGGGAACGTCTGGGAATGGACAGAGAAAAGTTAGACCGGCTGCTATCGGTTCAGTAATTTACTGATAATCCCCCCTCACCCCCTGAAAGTGTGAAGAAATGGGCAGTCAGCTCTGCCCTTCAAGGAGGGTTGGGTTTCCGAAGCTTTCGAATGCGGTTTTTTTTGATGGTATGGGTGACCTTCCGTGGCAAGAGAAGGTGAGTGTTTAAGCAAGTTGTGCCGTGGCAGCTGAATCACGAAATGTTTCGCTCGAAATCTTCTTCAACCCTACCCTCCTTTCGGATGACGATTTGTTTTCGTAGTTTTCCGATTTTTTCGCACCTTCCCTTTAGCAAAGCCTGCCTGCCGGTAGGCAGGGGGGCTGGGAGGATTTGATTTAAAAAGCGACTTTGTCTTTTATTTGACCTCTTTTTGAAACACATCGGAATGGTGGCGAAGCACATTTCCTGACCTGCTTCGCCAGAATTGGTTGTTATGTCTTGATTTACCGTTGAAAGGTTGGACAGGAATCTGGTGGCTCCCCTCCTTTAAGGCCTTCTCAAAATTTTGATTTCCTTTTGTAATCCCTTCAGAGCCCTCCTTCTGACCATAATCGAAGTAGAGCCAATAAGGTAATTGGCTGATCCCCATCCTCTTGATCAGTGTCAAAGGGTTATTCTCCTGGATATGCTTCAAATCAAGAGAAGAACCTGAAGGAAGTTTCTGAGATTCCAGACGGCCAAAGACTTCCAAGAATTCGGGCATGATCATTTTGAGCATGAGTCTATCTTTAAGAAGTTCAATATCGAGTAGCCCGCTCTGGCTACTGAGGGATTGGAAAAGATGGGAGTATTTCAGTCCCAGTTTTATTGCCCCGAATCCCCCCATAGAAAGACCCCCCAAACCTCTTTTTGGTAAAAGCCTTTCTCGGTACGAAGACTGGGACTCGATGGACTGCAAGAATTCGAGAAAATAAGACTCGTACTTTCCCAAGGCTCCGGGTATCATATACAGAAACGGTAAGAGCGAATAATTCAAGGCCTCCCCTGGATTGAATTCGTCACAAGATCGCTGATTCTTTGCTTCAGGGAAAAGCGTCTTTCCTTCATTTTCGTCAGTATAAAATCCATTGTCCCCGTCAGGAAGGAGGATGATCATCTTCTGGAAGGGATGGATGGGATCATCCAACTGGCCCTTGGGATGAAGATTGTAAGAGACAATGGATTGAGCAATCTCCCTTGGCCTATAATCCCCCTTGGCCAATCCACCATATTTTGAAAGTTCTTCGAACCGCTCTTCCAGTGACCTTTCCAAATCCCGGTAGGTCCGATTTCTTGAATCCATTATCGCATAGGCAATGATGGCAATGTCTTCATGCACAAGCCAGTGATATTCTTCCTCCTTGACCTCGCAGAGAACTTTCTTGGCTTTTTCAGGAGAATAGACTTTCCACCAGAATCCTCTTCGCTCAAAGTTATACCCATGGAGAAGGGAGAGAACTGGATACTTCGCATTTGGGTTTTGATAAAAATCTTCCGGCAGGATGATAAAGAAACCTTTCTCCTTGCCTAGGACATTTGAAAAAAACGTCTCGTGTCGGACCAGATATTGAAATCTCTGGGAGGGTTTCGGAGAGAGAAGATACGAAAGTTCGCCATCTTCGGGACAGCACGGATGGCCAGCAGCGAAGGCCTCAAGGAAGAAGCCTAAGAAAAATAGGCTGCAAATCGCAACCAGGCAGATCGGATACCACCTTTTTAACTCCAGCATAAATAATATATATCTCCGAAGAAGCGTCTTTACAATCCTTTCAACGATGCCACGAACCAACTCTTATCCATGACAGATCTAAGGCCCTCCGTACAGTTCAGGCTTCCTCCTCTTGTCCCAATATTGACCAAACCAAGTGGGGCATCGGATGGAAGTAATTTGGGACTTTAGTGAAAAATGCTTCCACTTTTGACTCTGCCGGGATAATCGAGTTTTTGGAAAAACCTGATGATTATAAGAGCTTATGATGATAAAGAAACTTGGTACTAAAATTGCTCAAAATACATTAGGAAGAAAATGAAAAAAGAACAAATTTGCACGAAGGCCGTTCACGAGTGCTTGCTATGCAATGGATGTAAATGGTGCATTAAGTAAGCGTCGATTGAAAGGACCATATGAACATATCGAAATTTTCCATAGATAGGAGAACGTCTCCTCGGGTGTGGATGTACCTGCCGCTCGAATACCAGCTCAAGCATGCCCCCCGTGCTTGTGGAGGAATTGTCATCGATGCGAGCGAGACTGGCTTTCATATTTATTCCACGGAAAACATCCCCCTTGGTACGAGATTGAAGATAGACGTTTTATTTCCCAAGAAATACGAATTGGCCAATTTCGAGGTGCTCACCGAAATCGTCTGGAAAAAGGTCAGTGTCGATATGAGGGGAAAGGGGTTTCAATACGGATTAAGATTTGTCCAGATTTTGGAGGAAGATTCTAGGAAATTAAAAGAGCTTTTAAGCGATCGATCTACATCAGAAGATTTTTCTGATCATCTGTGGAACAAACCCTAGCTTGAGGTCTAGGAAGAAATGGAACCGACCAAAGTGGTTGTCAGATATGCCAATGGAACCATCGCTAGAGGCTTCATGCAGAATTTCTCTCCCAATAGGGATTTCTTCTATCTTACCCCTGCTGACAGACCCTCCGGCCAGCCGCTTCAAGTATCTCTAAGACGCCTGAAGGCTGTGTTTGTGGTCCGGGACTTTCATGGGAACCCCCAGTTCGAAGAACGGAATTTTTATATGGAGGGAGAGAACCCTTCTGGCTTGAAGCTTGAGGTGACATTTGCGGATGGAGAGGTGATGGCCGGGTCCACATTATTGAACTATGACTCAAAACGGCAAGGCAATTTTATTATCCCTGCAGATCCGAATAGCAACAACATAAGAGTATTTGTGGTATCCTCCGCTGTGAAAAGCGTCCGCCAACTGTTCGACCATCCCGAGTAAGATCGCCCACCCAGCAAAGTTCACTTATCCATAAAATCCACAATCACGTTCAACCTTAAATAAAATTATTTGAACATCCCTCGTAATTCGTTTAAATTAGTAGCATTCCACTCCCCTTTGAAAAGAAAGGAATCTTATGGAGAAAAAATGGGAGGCTACGGAAGCACTCTTCAAGCCGAAGGCGGTTGCCGTAATCGGCGCATCAGACAATCCGGGGAAGTTGGGATCTCATGTAATGAGGAGCCTGATCGAGGGGAAATATCCAGGGAAGATCTTCCCGGTCAACCCGGGCAAGAACGAGATCCTGGGGATCAAAACCTACCCTTCCCTTCTTCAGACCCCCGAATCAGTCGATCTGTCCATCATCGTCCTTCCGGCTGAATCCGTGCCTAAAACCTTTCAAGAATGTAAAGAGAAAGGGGTGAAGGGAATCGTCCTCATTACTGCAGGGTTTAGGGAAATAGAGGATAAAAAAGGAGAGGCGCTGCAGCGGGAGATCACAGAACTGGCAAACCGATACAGAATCAAGGTGATCGGTCCAAATACCTTTGGAGTCGTCAACCTCCATCTTCCGATCAATGCCTCCTTCACACCAGAATTCTCCTTTGTGAAAAAAGGAGGAATTGCTTTTGTCAGCCAGAGCGGCGGGATGTCTCATCTGACGGGTTTTCTAGCGATGAGAAGCCAAACCGGGTTTAGCAAAATCATCGGATTAGGAAATCGCTGCAATGTCGATTTTGATGAGATGACAGAATATTTGATTGAAGATCCTGAAACCAGCGTGATTGCCCTTTATATGGAAGGGATGGATCATCCGAGAAGGCTCATGGAGGTGGCCGAACGGGTAAGAGGAAAGAAACCGATTCTTTCTTATAAAGTAGGCCGTTCCACCACAGGCGACAAGGCTTCCCAATTTCATACTGGATCCCTTGCAGGAAAACATGAAATTTATGAAGCGGCTTTCAGACAGTCTGGCATTCTCACGGTTCAGAGTTCTGAAGAGCTTCTTGATACCGCTAAGGCTCTGGCTCTGTCTTCTTTACCAGAAGGAAACCACGTGGCCGTTCTCTCAGGGCAGGCAGGGCCGGGAATGGCTGCCTGCGATGTGTGCGAGATGGAAGGCCTTACCCTCCCTTCTTTTTCTAAAGAGATCCAGCAGAGGATCGAATCGCTCCTTCCTCCCCTTGCCATCCGAACGAACCCTGTCGATATGGGGCCTGCCTGGTATGATTCAAGTGCGGTCAAAGGGATTGTCCACGCTGTCCTGGAAGACAAAAAGATTGACGCCGTTATTCTCTGCATCATGTTTGCCTCAGCCAATCGGGCCTCCGTTGGAACTCTGGCCGACCTCTTGCTTCAGCCCAGGGAGAAGAAGCCAGTGATCTGTTGCATCTCAGCACCCAAGGGAATTTGGGACGAGGGGGTAGAACGACTCGAGGCCTCAGGAATTCCAAACTTCCCCACCCCAGAGAGGGCGGCCAAAGCCGTTGCCAACCTGGTGAGGTATAAGAAACTCAAAAACGAATATAACGAATGATAGCGAATGACCCGAATATCACCCCCACCCCTATCTTCCCCCCTTGGAGACTGTGTCGCAATATGAAAAAACCGACTTTTTGGAAGGGGGGAGAGGCGGTCGGGTGGAAAAGATTTAGAGCGGTAACCTTTAGCCGTTCGGATTCAGCCGTGCCAAGTGTCTGAAGACATTCGATTTTATGGAAGCGACGATTTTCCATCAACTAAAAGACCCGCATTCTAAAGCTTTGGAACCCGACTGCCTTTCCCCCCCCTGGCTTCCGATTACTACACAGCCTCTTGAGGGGGAGGGTGGGGGGCATTATTCGCTTCATTCGTTATCATTAGACTCATCCGTGTAAGATGAAGACGCCAGTCATTTTTGCCAATTGGAAGATGAATAAAACCCTTTCTGAAACAAGGGACTACTTCAGACGTTTCCTGAAGCCAGCAGCCAAATACAGGGGAAGAGTTGAAATCTTTATTCTTGTTCCACATACCGTTCTGGCCTTGGCTGCCGATTTGACGAAAGGATCTGGAATCAAGATAGGTTCTCAGGATCACTTCTGGGAGGATTTCGGCCCCTATAGCGGAGAAATCTCTGCAGCCATGGTGAAGGACTGCGGGGGTGAGTATGCAATGATCGGCCACTATGAGCGCCGGCATTATTTTCACGAAACGGAAGAACAGATTCATAAGAAGACTAAGGCAGCTTTGAAACATCAGCTTGTTCCTGTTGTCTGCATCGGCGAATCGATCGAACAGCGCCAATTGGGTCAGACGTCGGTGACCATCGAAAAACAAATGGATATTATCCTCAAGGATTTTTCTACGGAAGAGATGGCTCGGTGCCTGATTTTGTACGAACCCTATTGGGCTGTCGGTGCAGAGGAGTCGGCAAGCCCGGAACAGGCTCAAGAGGCTCACGCAATCATCCGGAACAAAATCGCAAGCCAATTGGGTGAACCGGTCTCCAGAAAGGTGCGAATCCTCTATGGGGGCAGTGTTCGATGGGATAATGTGGCGAAGTTCCTCGTTCAGGCCGATGTGGACGGCGTCGGGGTGGGACGAGCCGGCTGGAAACCCGATTCTTTCTTGAAGATACTTGATTCCGTTTTCACTCATATAACCCCAGCAAGAAAATAGAAAGCGAGGCCAAGAGGGAGTCTTTGCTTTAAACTGGATTTTCTAACACAATTGTTTAGCCTTTGCGAACAACCAGGCGAACAGAAGAGGGCGTCTCATTCTGTTGCAAACAAGAAGGGAGAGAAGCACACGAAAGAAAAAGTTAAGGAATTCGCATTTAGTATAGGGGCAGACGATGTTGGCGTTGTTGCGGCGTCCGATTACAGAAGTCCCAGGTCTCCGGATTTGCAGACCATCTTACCCGGAACCAAATCGTTGGTTATACTCGCTTATAAATCACTTTCAAACCTTGAAAGTGAAAATATGCAGATAGCCATGGGCGGACGGCTCGATGAATTAGAATTTGCCCGCTCCTGTAACTACAGAATGGCCCGTTTCTTGGATAGGGAATTTACGGCAAAGGCAATGACGGTCCCTCCTTCTTATCCCTTGTACATGAGTTATGAAACCAAGGGAACACTGGGAGATGTTTCCCTACGCCACGCTGCCGTGGCCGCAGGCCTTGGCAACTTTGGCCGGCACAACCTGGTCATTCATCCTAAGATGGGCACGAGGGTGCTCTTCACAGCACTGATTACAAACCTCGACTTACCTTCAGATTCTCCAGTTACGGAGAGGCTCTGTACGGATTGCAATGCCTGTGTTGAGAATTGCCCCGCTGGTGCACTGAACGAAGAAGGAAAAACAGATGACATGAAGTGCCTTAAGAATAGCCAACCTTACGGCATTGGTAGCGCCATCCGTTTCTGGACGAAGTTTGCAGGGAGCACGATAGAAGAACAGAAGAAGATGGTAAAAGATGTCCACTACTGGCGGCTCTATCAGGCAGGCTTCATCGGATTTCAATATTTCTGTTTCAACTGTATAAAGTCCTGTCCGATCGGCCAATAGACTTAAACATCCCTCTCGATCCCTCATAGGAAAGGGAGAAGTATAGAAATAATCCAAATTCTCGGAACCAAACCTTTTTTTTGTTGTCTATATTACTAAAAAACACACACCCACCCCTTCCCTCTCCCCCTGGCCTAGCCGCAGGCCCTGGACCGTGCTGGTACAGGGCAGGCAGGCACAGAGGGAATGGGGGGAACTGGGGAAAAAGGAGGTTTTCACATGAACAAATTGGTTGTTTTGATCACGCTCATCTCTTTTGTCTTTTCTATCCAAATAGGATACACTGCGCCACTCACCAGCACCCTCAAGGATCAACAGAGTGTATCCATCACCATCTACAACTCTAATATTGGTCTGGTGAAGGATACCCGGCTCATAGATCTGAAATCAGGGGTCCTGGAATTGAAGTTTATGGATGTGGCAGCCAAGATTGATCCAACCACGGTCCACATCAAATCTCTATCGAATGGAACGGGCCTCGAGGTGTTAGAGCAGAACTATGAATATGATCTTCTCAGCCCTCAAAAACTTCTTGAAAAGTTTGTGGGTGAAAAGGTCCAACTCGCGACAATTAATCCTGAGACAAAAAAAGAGGAGGTCGTTGAAGCAACACTTCTCTCCACTCAGGGAGGGAATATCTTTCAAATTGGAGATAAGATCCACGTCGGCCATCCTGGAAGAATCGTCCTCTCAAGAATTCCTGAGAACCTCATCTCTCAGCCCACCTTGGTCTGGATGTTAGAAAATAAATTCTCAAAACCCCAGAAATTAGAAGCCTCTTACCTCACTTCAGGAATCAATTGGAAGGCTGACTATGTAGCCGTATTGAATAAATTGGACACTCTTACCGATTTAACCGGATGGGTCACCATTGATAATAAGAGCGGCGCCACTTATCAGAATGCTTTGCTGAAATTGGTAGCTGGTGATATTCACAGAGTTCAGCCGGAGATGAAAATGGACTACGCCAGGCCAATGGCTGCGGCGAAAGAAGTAAGCCAACAATTCAAAGAAGAGTCTTTTTTCGAATATCATCTCTATACGCTGGACCGGAGGACCACCGTCAAAGATAATCAGACGAAACAGATGACCCTTCTCGATGCCAATCAGGTTCCAATCAAAAAACTCTTTATCTTTTCAGGCTCCCCTCAATACTACTATTACCAAATGGATCAAGGTTCGAATAAACAAAAGATAGGGGTCTTTCTTGAGCTGGAGAATACCAAGAAAAATAACCTTGGGATACCCCTTCCCAAAGGCACGATTCGTGTCTACAAAGAAGACAAAGACGGAAGCCTCCAGTTTGTGGGAGAGGACCGAATCGACCATACACCCAAAGATGAAAAATTCAAGATCAAGATCGGAGAGGCCTTTGATGTGGTCGGAGAGAGAGTACAGACAGAGTATAAGCGTCTTGGCCGAAATCTTTTCGAAGTGGCCTTTGAAGTGAGTTTAAGAAACCACAAAAAGGAAGATATCAAAGTTCTGGTCGAGGAACCGATCCCTGGTGATTGGGAGATGCTTTCAAATACCCATTCCTATGAGAAACTGAGTGCCCACCTGATCCGAATTGATGTGCCGGTAGCTAAGGATAAAGAGGTAAAGGTTAAATATAGAATTAGATTTCGGTATTAACTTCACCCCCACCCTCACCCTCCCCCGTTCAGAGACTGTGTCGTAATGGGGGGAAACGCCATGCTTGTCATTCTGATCGAAGTGAAGAATCTCATAGAATCAATAGGTTGGAAAACAGAGATTCTTCGGCTGATGCCTCAGAATGACATTACGACACAGTCTCTCAGGGGGAGGGGAAAAGGGGTGAGAAATTGAGTGCCCACCTGATCCGAATTGATGTACCGGTCGCAAAAGATAAAGAAGTGAAAGTAAAGTATCGGATTCGGTTTAAATACTAGTTCGGAGTTCGGAGAATTTAGCAGAGAAAGAATTGAATCGATTTTGAAACTAATTAAAAGACAGTTTGAAAGTCTCCGAACTCCCAACTCCGAACTCATAACTTTATAGTACTGGTTTTCTTCTCTCTTCCATTCCTTTCTTTTCATTGACGGTCAATAGGATTGCCATCCCAACAACAAAAAAGATCAAAACGGAAAGGACGCCTGATTGCACGCTTCCTGTGATGGCAATCAGAATTCCATAAATTAAAGGACCGAAAATGGAAGCAAATTTCCCAGAAACGCCGAAAAAGGCAAAAAACTCGGCACTGTTTGCATCAGGGGTGAAAAGTCCTTGGAGAGAGCGGGAGGCTGCCTGGCTGCCACCCAGAACAATGGCTACCAAAACTCCCAGGATCCAATATTCTGTCTTCGGATCCCAGATGATTCCCAATTGAAAGGCCCAGAGGACAATGAGGGACCAAATCCCCAATGAGATCATCACCGTCCTCTTGCTCCCGATGGCATCTGCCAGAAACCCAAAGATCATTGAACCCACAAAAGCAATTCCCTGAACCATCAAGAAGAAGACGATGAGCTCATTGGTCTTCATCCCCAGCACATTAGCACCAAAGATCGAGGCCATGACGATGACCGTTTCAATGCCATCGTTGTAAATGAGAAAGGCGAAAAGGAACTTCGTTAATTCCTTAAAGGTCTTAATTCGACGAAAGGTATGTTGGAGACGTCGATAACCTTCCAGGAAATAACTTCCTTCGATAGATGGAAGAGAAGCTTGCGGCCGCTCTTTCAAAAAAAGAAATGTAGGCAGTGAAAAGATCAGCCACCAGAATGCCACAGAGAGGAAGCAATCCTGGACCGTGAAATATCCAGTTGGAAATCCGAGCCATTCAGGATATTTCAACATGACCAAATTGATAGCCAGAAGAACCCCTCCTCCGATATAACCCAGTGCCCAACCGAGACCGGAGATCCGTCCGATATTTTGGTCCGTAGAGATTTCTGGAAGGAAAGCATTATAAAAGACATTTCCTTCCGCAAAACCGATATTGGCGATGATGAAGAAAATCGCTCCCATCCAATAATCTCCTGCGTGGATAAAATAAAGGAAGCCGGTAAAGAGAACACCGGCAAAACAAAATGCCATCAGGAAACGCTTCTTTGAGCCAGAGGCATCGGCTACTGCCCCTAAGAAAGGGGAAAAGATCGCTGAGATCGCCATGCTGAGAGAGACAGAAAAGGTGAAGAAAGAGGCACCGTGGAGGCGAAAACCTAAGAGCTCAACCCCCCTCTCTCCTCCAGCTACCACCGTGGCAAAGTATTGATTGAAGATGACGGCGAGAATGGTCGTGGCAAAGGCCGAGTTGGCAAAATCATACATGGCCCAGCCGAAGATCTCTCGCTTTTTGACAGGCATGCTTTAACATCCTTTCAAAAAAAATCCCCCTTCATCCCCCTTTTGCAAAGGGGGAAAGAGGGGGATTATACGCTATGCTCCATGCGGTATGCTCTATGCAAGCTCAGACGGTTCTGATTTCCTGCCGCATAAAAACGAGATAACAGATACCAAAACAGAGAAACGTGATGGCCACAAGAGAAACCAGATGCGGGGTGACGATGTACAAGCTCTGCAAAAGGGGAAGCGGATTTTGGAAGCGAGACATAGAAAGCTGTTCCATGGGACCCACAAAGACTAATTTGGTTGCCTTCCTCATCGGGTTAAGAATCGTTGAAGTTGCATCACTATAAAGATTCATGGGAGAAAAGAAGGAGATTGTCCTCTGTACCTGCTCATGCCTAAGGAGTACGTCAGGAACTATCCCGCTGGCGCTTTGACTCATCGGAGCAACGGCATCCGCCAAAACACCTGCCCCTAAGCTCACAAAAAAGGAGAAAAATATCCACACCGCCAGAGAGGCCAGGGCAGAAGTGGCTGTGCTACGAAAGACCACAGAAAATAGGATGGATATCCCCAGCCAGAAGGAGATGTAAAGGATGCTGATAATCAGGTAAATGAAGAGGCGCGAAATCTCTTCGGCACCGGGCACCACACCGATCAATCGTATGCCGAGGCCTGCGATAATGAGGATGATGGCCACCAAGACGATGGTGATCACTGTCACACCCGTTAGAAATTTTGCATTGATGATCGAGTCGCGATAGATGGGCTGAGCGACCAGTTTGCTCAACGTCCTGGAAACCCTTTCGCGATTGATCGAATCAAATCCCAGGATGATGCCCACAAGGGGACCAAAAAATCCGATGAATTGGATAAAGGAAAAAAGTTTCCCTGTCGAAGTAAAAAGCAACAAAAAGATCAGGGTGGGTTTTGCCAATCCCCTCGTTTCCTCTTGGATGCCCATGCCCACCATGGACGCAATGATCACACCTACCATCACGATCAATGCCGAAATAAGGAGAAACCGTGTGCTGCTAAATTGGTCTGCCAGCTCTTTCCTGAAAATGGTCAAGATCCCGTGCACCTCAGGCCTCCTTAAAGTATTTCATATAGATTTCTTCGAGCGTATAACGCTCCTTATCAATACCCAATTTTTCTCTTGCCAATTCCTGAATGGGCCCCACTGCCACCAGGTTTCCTTTGATCATGATTCCTACCCGATCGCATATCCTCTGCACTTGATCGAGAAGATGGGAAGAGAGAAAAACAGTGATATTCTTTTCTCGACTGAGGGAATGGATCAGGTCGAGCATCCGATTCGTCCCATCCGGATCCAGACCGATGGTCGGTTCATCGAGGAAGATGAGCTTCGGTTCCTTGATCATCACTTCAGCGATCCCTAGGCGTTGCCTCATCCCTTTGGAATAAATCCCCACCATTTTCTTAGCTTCCTCGTAAAGACCAACTTCTTTGAGCCAGGTATCAATCCTCGGGGCGGAGATCTCATCAGGAATTCGATTCAATCTGGCTACATACTGGAGGTTTTCCCTTGCATCCATGTCATCATAAAAGCCCACATTTTCAGGGAGGTATCCTACCCTCTCTTTCACACGAAGGGGTTCTCGCTTTGGATCGAATCCACAAACATTGACCTTCCCCGAAGTGGGTTCGGTGAGTCCCAGGAACATGAGCAACGTCGTCGTCTTCCCAGCTCCGTTTGGGCCGAGAAAGCCGAATACCTCTCCCTCTTTGATTTGAAGGGTAAGCTCGTTCACTGCCGTCTGCGGACCGTATCTCTTCGTCAGCCCTTCTGTTTCGATAATCGGTTGTCCTCTCACTTTATCGTCTCCCCAACCAAATGAACAAGGCACTCAATCCAGCAATCACAAAGATGATAATTCCAATTCCTATCCATCCCCATGCCGTAGAGGCTCTCACGGTCACCCTGATTTCCACCGTTTTGTCTGATTTTTCTCCGTTGACTAGACAGCCCACTGAATAATCGCCCACCAAAGCCTGTGCGGCCGGTTTGACGGTTACCTCCACCTGTTTCAGCCCTTCGGATTCTAAGGCCTCAATCTTTTCGGGTTTGAAAGTCACTTCCCAGTTTTCAGGCTTGAAAGAAGAAAAGGTAATGTTTCGATTGACCGCAGATCCTGTATTCTTCACAAAGAGTGAGAAATTGGCTGGTTTCCCTGCGACCGCTTCCAGAGAGAGGATGCCCGTCGGTGTCCCTGCATCAATTTTATAAATGCCCGTTAGGGCGACCGTCAACCTGACTTCGGCCTTTTTATCTCCAGAGCTCACCCTCACCAGAATGGGATATTCGCCCGACCGAGCTTCCCTGGGCGGTGAAACCTCGACAGCCACCGTTTGGCTTTGCCCACCCCGGATACGAAAACTGGAGATCTGTTTCTGCTCATAGGCTGGCTTGAAATTGATCTCCCATTTTTCCGGCCCGATGGCTGCGAGATTAAAGGTCCGATCCACCTCAATTTTATTCAGGACTTCCAGCGAAAATTCAAACCGGGCATCGGTCTGGCCCCTTAAAACAGGATAAGATGTTGTGATTTGGATGTCATCCAATCCAGGAGTTCTCTCCTGAACAGTCACAGCCAGTTTGTGGGCGGAGGTGAATTTGCCATCATCGGTCTTGGCATCAAACTGAAAATCATAGATCCCAGCAACCACTGTCTTATCAGGCTCCAGATTCAACGCCAAATTCCTCGACTTCCCATTAGACACAAACATCCCGGAGACCAGATAGCTCCCACCCTTGAGTGTCGCCTTCCACCCTTTTGGAATCGTCGATATTTGAACATCGATCGTCTCATCCTTGCGGCCTTTATTCTCCAAAGTCAGGTCCATCTTGACTGATTCCCCTTTAGGAATAGTGACGGCAGAGTACTCTGGATAGATGGCAATGCCCCGCTCGGGTCTTAAATCTTTCTTCTCCTCCTGCGCAAAGCTGAAGGAGGAAAATAAGAATAATAAAACGATCAGAGAAATAGAGAATATCATTCGACCTCGACTCACTCGCCTCATATTGATCCCTCCTAAACAATCTTTTCGAATTTCAATGACTTACGATTTGATAGTTTGCAGACCCAAAAGGAAATTTTTTCTAATGTATTTAACCATTTATTGAAGGATTGTCAAGGAAGATTATCAAGAGAACTCACATTTTCCCTGCCGCCTTCAAGCCCATGCCAGTCAGAGTCGAAACAATGTTTTCTTTCTTAATATGTTTCAGATATTTTTTCAACCCCGCAATCGTGGCAGCAGAGGTGGGTTCGATGAAATGACCCCTGAGCCCCATCTCCCTCATGGCTACCCCAATCTCTTTTTCTGTGACGGTTAAAACCTCCCCGTCCGTCTCTCTGATCGCTTCCAAGATTTGTCTTCCCCGTACAGGTTTTGCAATGGCAATTCCTTCTGCCATGGTCTTTCTCTCGGTTTCGATAGGCTTCGTTTCTTTCCATCCCTTCTTAAAAGCCTGCTCGAGAGGGGCGCAGGAAGCCGATTGTACAGCCACCAAACGAGGGACTCTCTTGACCATCCCTGCCTCTTTCAACTCTTTGAACCCGATGTAGGTTCCTAAGAACAGTGTTCCATGCCCGACAGGGAGGACGATCACATCAGGGGCCTTCCAACCCATCTGTTCCCAGATCTCAAAAGCAAAGGTCTTCGTCCCATGAAGGAAGAAGGGATTCCAGCAATGGCTGGCATAGTAGATTCTGGAAGCGGCCTCCATCGTGACTTCAGCAGTCTTTTCCCTTGAACCTTCGATTCTCCTTAAACCAGCCCCGTAGGCCTGGATCTGGACCAACTTTCCTGGAGAAGTCGCCTCGGGAACGTAGATTTCACATCCGATTCTCGCCCTGGCACAGTAAGCCGCAATGGCACACCCAGCATTCCCTGAGGAATCTTCCACCACTTTCTTAATTCCCAATTCCTTTACCTTGCTGATGAGAACCGTCGCTCCCCGATCCTTATAAGAACCTGTCGGAAAGAGATAGTCAAGTTTGATAAGGACTCGATGGCCATTCCATTCCATCGACTCCAGAGGCGTGAACCCCTCTCCCATGGAAAGGATTGACTTATCCCGTGCGACGGGAATTGCCTCCCGGTATCGCCACAGGGTGGTCTCTCTTTTTAGAATCTTCTTGATGTCAAATGTTGGCTCGAATTGGAGGTCGAGGAAGGAACCACAGTCACATCGCCATCTCGTAGGTTGAACGGCATAGACCTGGCCGCAATGGGAGCAATAGAATTTTTCCATGAATCATAAATAAGTATAGCGCATGGCGTTCACCCCCTCCCCAACCCTCCCCCCTCGAGGGGGAGGGATAGGGTGGGGGGGGATTGGGCTCTGCGCTATGCGTTTCTATTGAGTTGTCTCGACCAGGGGGAGCATGACCCGGAAGGTCGTCCGATATTCTTCAGATTCCACTTCCATCTTCCCCCCCATCCGTTTGACGAATCGGGTGGTGATGTGAAGTCCTCTGCCCTTTCCATCACCCATGAGGAGCCGGTCTCTGTCTTCTTCTCTGATCTTACCGGTATTGGTGATCTCAGCAATGGCCCACCCATCCCTTCGATAAGACCGGATGCAGAGTTCTCCTCCCTCCTCTGGGATAGCATTGAACGCATTGTTGAGCAAGTTGTCCAAAACCCTTTCGATATGGAGGGGAAAGCAACGAATCCACAGGGGAGATGCCAATTCCCCCTCAAGAAAATAAATGTTTTCTCTCTTCAATTCACGGATGGCCTCTTCATTGATCAAGAACCGTCTCTTTAACTTTTCTGTCAGGTCCACCGTCTCTTCCCTCCCCTCCCCGTGGAGGGTCAGGGCCAATTCCTGGATACGGGAAGTTTCTTTCAGGATGATTTCCAAGGCCTGATCAACCTTCTCCTTCTTGACAAGGTATTCTCCATCCTCCAGAATTTTCTTCAACCGCTTGGCAAAACCGGCTGTGGCAATGGCCGGATTCTTAAAATCATGGAGGATATCGTCCATCTTCTCCAGCCTCAGGCCTTTCATCATCTCCTTACCGAAGAAGGTGAAAATCTCGATCTCCTCGTCCGTGAATCGCTTCTGATGAGCCTGGGCATCGAACGATAAGAAGTAAGTGACTATATCGTTAACTTTAAGAGGGATGTACAGGACGGAGTTAATCTGCTGGTGTTCGAGAAACCGTTGCAGGTCCGCTGGGAGAAGGCAACTCTCTCTCGGATTGTGAATGAGGATGTAGGTGGGATAAACCTTCTCATTCTCAAACTCACCAAAGGGCCCCGTCTGGTTCACGATCGCATTGATGTAGGGCACCCCCACACCGAAAACTTTTCCAAGCCCATGCTGACTTTCAGGGTAACCGGCCTCCAGGATCACATGTTTTCGATCCCCACCCACGGAGAAGAGGGCACATCTCTGAATCCGTATGATCTCCACCAGTTCCGGGATCACCATGTTAAAGAAATCCTTCATTTTGATCCCTTCCCTCTTCCCCAATTTCAGAAAGATCTTTTCAACAATCTTGTCTTTGGTCACATTCAAAAGCTGAAGGCCCATGATCCGTTTTCGGGCAACGACATAGCTCACCCTCCTCGAAAGCATCTCCGCAATCTTGGCTTCCAGAGGTGTGAACGTTCGGTTTTTCTCCCCAAAATAGATCTGGAAAGAGCCTTCAATATCCACATCCTTTAAGGAGAACCGGGGAATGAAGATCGGTATGGCTAGCATGGAATGGATCCCCTTCTGAAGAACTTTCTCCTTATTTTTGTACTTTTCCTCGTTTGCGATATCAGGGACGAAATAACTCCGGTGGGTTTTCACCACCTCTCCTGCAATGGTATCTTCAAAGGGAATCGCCTCTTCCCTGTCATCGTACAATTTGGGGTAGGATCCAAAGGAGACCATTTCCTCCCTTCCAGGATCGTAGATGCGTATGCTCACCGCCTCGGCTCCGAGATAATCGGCTACATTCTTTGCCACTGTCTCGAGGATTTCCTTCTCTGAGAGGGAAGGGTTGATTTCAAGAATGGTTTCAACCTGACTGATCAGTCTTTCCACATACTGATAGAGAATTTCTTCCCGAATCAGATCGACGACCGTCACCACCTCTTCAAGAGAAAGGTTACAACCTTTCCCCTTCAGACTTCCCATAATCGATTCAACGAAGTTTCTATCGATCTTAGAATGATCCATAGGGTTTCAGGCTTCCAAAAACAACCTTGAGGATGAAAGGATAAAACCATTATAAACCTTTCTTCAGGGGTGTCAATGCCGTTGGAAAATGAGGTAAGCATCTCCTTTCCCGTGATGAAAACTGGGACAGAAATTAGGGGCACCAGTTGATCGGGCGGAAGGAGACGGGCCAGCGGAGAAAGATTTAGAGCGAAACCTCTTACCGATTTGATTCGAGGTCTCTCAAGCCATTGGAAAAGACTCCTTCTCCGTGACCACGAAAGTTGCCCCTGACAGTCGCAAAGAACCGCAATTCTAAAGCTTTCGGAGCCTGGTCCGTCTGCCTCTGCGAGGCTCACCCTGCCATCCCAGAATTGGAGATGCTTCCGAAAATGACGGGGAACCCCTGAAAAACATTGTTGATTCTTAAGGCAATTCTATGGTAGCCTAAAGACCAAGTGAATCCTGGGTGGCGAGATGAAATACGATGAACTCCTGAATTTCCTTCAACACGCCGGCAAAGACCCTTCCAGGCTGATCTTCGAAGATGAGCTGACTGGAATCTTCAACCGTCGCTTCCTGCTCAACTACTTCCAGTACAAGATCCCGTGGGACGCTCTGAAGGACCACCCCGTCTCGCTGATCATGATGGACTTGGACTTTTTCAAGAAGATCAACGACACTTACGGCCATCCTGCCGGAGATCAAGCCCTGGTTTATGTCGCGACCCTGCTCAAAGAGGTGGCGGGAGAAGGAGCTTTGCCCATCCGCTATGCAGGGGATGAATTCATGATCCTCCTGCCCGATTCAGAAAATCGAACGGCCCTCCAAATGGGGGGGGGCGTCCTCCAAAGAGTCCGCGAAAAACCCTTGGTTCTAGAGAGAGAGGGGGGAGAACTTCGCCTCACCTTCAGTATAGGGGTCGCCTCAGCCCCTGAAGACGCCCAAACGGGAAAAGGTCTGATCCAGAAGGCGGATACCGCCCTTTACTATTCCAAGAAAATGGGCAGGGACCGCCTGTCTAACGCCATGGAGGTTGTCTCTCAGGAGGTCACTACAAAGACAGTCATCCATCAATTGGAAGGGGAAAAGGTCGCTGGCCGGAGGTCTCAATATTCGCAGGTCGCCAAATTCTTTCAGAACTTCGGCCAGGGACAGAGCCAGTTCCTGATTGTGGAAGGCGGACCGGGAATGGGCAAGAGTACCTTCCTGGAAACCATTTACCGAAAACTGGCTTCGAGCAAAATGATCCGGCAGGTCAAGGTGAAAGGGCAGCAGCAGGAGGCTTTTAGACCTTACTATTTATTGACCAACATCCTTGTCACCCTCCTTAACCAGAGAGAAGACAAAGGTATCGGGATCTTTGAAAGTGTGGGCCCTAGAGATACCTCTTACCTCTCCCACATTCTTCCTCAACTGGCCGGTAAAGGAGAGCCTCTTCCTGACGAGGCTGAGGGATCGCGGCGGGAAAGCATCTTCAACACCTTGCTCTATTTCCTCCCCAAGACACTCGACTTCCGGCCTCTCATTCTTTTGATGGATGATTTGCAATTTGCCGATGAAGCAACCCTTCTTCTCCTTCACCGCATGATGCTCCATCGGGAACTGAAACTTTTCATCTGCAGCACTTCCACACCGATCGAAACGCTGAAGTTAGAATCGCAACCAATCCCTTTGGCCCAGTTTCATGAGGCTCACCATGAAGAACTGGATATCCATTTGATCCCTTTAACACCGCTGACCCCGAGTGACATTGCCGAACACCTGAACGAAGTCTTTTCTCAGGTCCGTTTTCCTGAACATTTCGAAGAAGAATTGGCCAGGGTGACTCAGGGGAATCCTCTCTTCCTCAGCGAAATTCTTCGAAAGTTAGCCCTCGACCAGAAGATCCGTCTCTCTGGCCAGCAACGGGTCGTTCTGCCACTGGAGGAAGGATACCTCCCGAAGTCTCTTGAGGAGATGGTCAGCCAGAGGGTTGCTGCTCTCGATGAAGAAAACCGGCAGCTCCTCTATCAGGCCGCCACCTTTGGGGAGGATGTCTCCTTAAGCCTTCTCACGGGAAGCTCAAAAAAGATGGAGGCGAAGGTCTTGGAATTTGTGGATCAGGCAGCGTCACTGGGGCTGCTTCGATCAGACTTCCAGCTCAATGACGAAACGATACGTTTCCTCAGCAAGCGAATTCTTGAAACAATCTACGGAGCCATTCAACCGAAACAGAAGCAGGATTTACATGAGCAGATCGGCCAATATCAAGAAACCCTCTACCAACAACACCTTTTGCCCTCTGCCGTCCCCTTGGTCTATCACTTCAAACGTTCGGCGAACCAGGGAAAAGCCCAGGAGTATGAACAATTTGAGGAAACGTACACGCACAGGGTCTTCAATCCTCTCGAAGCCAGACAGTATACAGGGGAAAGACGAAGACAGAGACGGAGCGAACTCCCTCCCCCCGGTGCCCCCCTTGACTCCACCAGCCTTGCCCAGATCCCTCACCTCATCCGGTGCTTCTTAACAGCCGTCCGTCAGCACAAACTCTACCCCATCGGAAGTGAGGCAGTGGTAACGGCTAACCGCCAACTGAAGGAAGCCATTGAATCGATTCTAGCCAACAACGAGAATCTAACGATCTTTCAGATTAACCAGGCGTTGATGGTCAATGGACAGAAAATCGATGTGGGTGAATTCAAATGGATCACCGAAGACCTCCTCAAGTTTATGAGCGGTGTCGAGCTCAAGGGAATCATTTTCCACAGAGGCTTTACGGACCGGGAAATGGAAATTTTGATGGCAGCCTTCGGTCGCCCCAAACCGAAGGTGATCGATAGAGACTTCTGGCAGCGCTTTTCTCAAGAAGAACATCTGGCCCATATTGAATTAAAGCAGGTACGCTACACCCTCATGGTGGATGGAGAAGGACAGGTGAAGGAGGTAAAAGGAGGTCCCGGGGCCGTCTCCGCACCTCCCGTGACTGTCTCCTACCAACTCATTGCGAAGGAGCAGGGGTTGGATCAGGAAGATTTGGCCCGTATTCCTGATATTCTGCGCTCTCTCCTCAGTGCCTCGAAGAATATCAAACTCTATCCTCTCGAGAGCAAGGCCATTGCAGCTCCTCTGGAACAGCTCATGGAGGCGCTTCGCAGCATCCTCTCCCGGAGACAAGCCCTCACGTTGGCTCAGGTCAGTCAAGCTTTGGTGGTCAATGGAATGAGGATCAATATCTCCGGGATAGAGACCTTGGCCGATGGTTTCCTCAAATTCCTCGACGCCATCATGCTCACCAGCCTCACCTTTCTCAGCACGCTCGCTTATGATGAACTGAAAACATTCATTGGAGCCCTGGGACAGTTACCGCCTTCGGGATTGAACAGTGAATACTGGATTCGGCTGGCTAAGGAAAAAGGACTCTCTGCCCTGCTTTTTGACCAGGTGCACTACGAAACCCGGGTGACGCCAAGCATGGCTGCGACGGAGCTGGAAGAACCCTCAGGGGAGCCTGAAGAGGAAGAATTTTCTGAAGGGTACTGGGTGGTCCAGATGGCGGCCCCTTTCTCCGAAGAACTCGCCGAACCCTTTTTCAAGGAAATGCCCGACCGGGTGAACGACCTTCTCATCAAAGGTGATGAGAAACAGATCCGCCAGCTCATGAAACAGGTTTTTAGAGGATTCCAGAAACGTCCCTACCCATCCCGCGAAAGGATCGTCGATAGTTCCCGGAGGGTGATGGATGATCTAAAACTTGGATTCCAGCACCATTTTTCCAAGTTCCTGGCCGATCCACTGCTCATCGCCTTTTCAGAGGAGAAAGATCCTAAAATGCTCCGGGAGATTGCTTTTCTCCTCCATCATATGACTACCCACCTGATCCAGTTCGGAGAGTATTCCCTCTCCACCCGGATCCTTCAGAACCTTTACGGCCGTTATCAAAAACTCCTTGCCAACAAAGACCCGGAAGCCCAGAGGTTGGCAAAATTCCTTGACAAGAAACTGGAACCCACCACCCAACAACTTCTGGTCAGTGATCTAAAATCCGGCGAAATATCCCGCCAGGAGAATGCTGCCCGATTGCTCGGCAGCCTGAGGCAGGTCACGCTTCCCCTTCTCATCGATATCGTCAAGAAAGAAGAGGATCTGAGGGCGAGAAAGATTGCCGTCGCCCTGCTCGGAGAGCTGGGGACGGAGGCAGGTGATCTTCTGAAAAAGGAGTTGGTCTTAGGAAGCAATCCTGCGGAACAGCTTCGAATTCTCGAGGTCATCGACACCGTGACACGGGATTTGAAAACAGAACTCATCTTTGCGATCGAAAGCGAGAATTCCGAGATCCGCGAGGCCGCTTTTAAACTTGCGGAACGTCTGAACAATCCTCAGATCGTGGAACTCCTCCTGAATTATGCCAGAGGTCAACATATCGGATTGGCCGTTGATGCGATTACGTGTTTGGGAAGGGTCAAACCACAGGGGATCATTGAACCTATCACTTCGCTTTTGGAGAGTACCAAGGATACGAGATTGATGATGGCTTGCTGCCAGGCTCTGGGGCAGATCGGAGAGCCTGCTGGGGTGGAACCTCTGCTCAACATCTTGAAGGGGAAAGGTTCCTTCTTCCGCCGTCAGCGGAGAAGTCCTCAGATCCGTGCCACCGCCGCTTTTGCCCTGGCACAAATTCCACATCCTCGGGTGGCCGAGATGCTTTCTCCTTTCGCAGACGACCCGGATGCGCGCGTGAGAGAGATTGCTCGAGGCCGGGCTTACGCCTCAAAACCCATCCCCATCAAAGAATAGCACGAATTTCTAATTTTGACGGTTTCGTAAAAAGTAACAAATTTCCCTTTTTCGTCATTCCCGCAGAAGCGGGAATCCAGATCATTTGAAGACTTCTGGACTCCTGCTTTCGCAGGAGTGACAGGTCCTTGGACTTTTTACGATTTCATTAATTTTATTTATTTTTCAAATCTCTTCAGAAGGATGGCACTGTTGACTCCACCAAAGCCCGCGGAAACGGAGAGCCCGATCCTCACCTCTTTTTTTCTCGCCTCATTCGGAACATAGTCGAGGTCACAATCAGGATCTGGAAATTCATAGTTGAGGGTGGGATGGATGATTCCTGTTTCGATGGAAAGAAGAACGGAGATCGCTTCTATTCCTCCGGCTGCTCCCATCAGATGGCCGGTGATCGACTTGGTCGCACTGACGGGAATCTGGTAGGCCTGCTTTCCAAAAACATCCTTGATCACTTTTGTCTCCCCTTTGTCATTCAAGGGAGTGGAGGTTCCATGGGGATTGATGTAATCGATCTCTTCCGGACCAACGCCTCCCATTTGAAGAGCATCCCGGATCGCCTTGCTTAAAGCTTTCCCGTCCGGATCAGGTTCCGTCAGGTGGTAGGCATCTGCCGTCATCCCGAAACCAATCATTTCCCCGTAGATGTGGGCGCCTCTATTCAAGGCATGCTTTAACTCTTCCAAGACCAGCACCCCCGACCCTTCGCCCATGACGAACCCATCCCTTTCGCGATCGAAGGGCCTGGAGGCCTTATGAGGTTCATCGTTCCGGGTTGACATGGCTCGGAGGACATCAAAACCCCCAAAGACATAAGGGGTGATGCAGGCATCTGTTCCTCCTGTCACCATGAGATCTTCCTGTCCTCCCTGGATCTGAAGAAAACTGCTGATCATCGCATGGGTCGCAGAAGCGCAGGCAGTGGATATCGCAAAGGAAGTGCCACGTAGAGTGAAAAATTCTGTGATATGAGACGTGATGGCACTTAAATAAATATTCGGGAGGGCGAAAGGGGAGATTCCTCTGGGCCCCTTCGATAGGAAACGCTCGTGATAATGTTCCATCAACTCCATCGCCTCCACGCCACCTCCCAAGATCACTCCGATTTGAAAGGAATCGACCCCCCTCAGTTGGTATTGCCCTTTATCCTCATGATTGATTTCAAGTTCGAATCCCGCGTCCTTCAGGGCAAGGTAGGTTCCGGCAATGGCAAATTGGGATGTCCTTCCAAGGTGCCTCGAATGTTTTGTCCGAGGAATAAATTGGAAAAGATCAAAGGTCTCAAGCGGAGCGCCGATTTGACATCGGTACTGACTCATATCCCGATCAGGAAACAGAATCCGTTTGAAGGCGGTCTTCCCGTGAACCAAACTTTCCCAATAGGGCTCTTTTCCAATTCCAACTGGGGTCACAGGACCGACCCCTGTCACCACCACTCGCTTCCGATAGTTATCCAAGTGCATCTCCCCTATATTTTCGATTTTTTTATTTTTATCGATTAGGCTCCGTTTGTCAAGAAATTGTTAGGACCCAAATCCCGATTTAGAATTTGTCATTGCGCGGGAACCGAAGCAATCTCGCCTTTTTCAATGGGATTGCCGCGCACCTTATCCCGCTTTTAGCGGGACTCGCAATGACCGAATGGGATTAGGGTTTTGGTTCCTAAATCGGAATTTGGGTAGGATATTTATTTTTACAATTGACATCCTCCTCTTTTGGAAATATAAATTTCATTTAGGGCAAAATCCCTTTCGAGAGGATGAACAAATAGAAATGAAACCATCCCTGATTTGCCTTCTCCTTTTTTTATTTTTACTCTTTCTCTCATCTGCCTGTATGCCATGTAAGAAGGGGACGATTGCTGCGACGGCTTCCCTGCTGGAAGATGTGGTCAAGTCGTCCTATCGACAGTCAGACTTGAGGATGATCCGGGAAGGAACGCCGGCCTATTTAATGTTGCTGGATGGAATGGTGGAGGCATGGCCCGATAATGCTCAATTGCTCATCGCTGCCGCCCAGGGCTATTCTTCCTTTGCCTCTGTCTTTTTGGAGGATCAGGATAGAGACTATGCAAAACGCCTTACCGGGAAGGGAAAACAGTACGCCTTGAGATCTCTGGAGTTGAAAGGCCTTAAGGATCCGCTCCAAAAACCTTTCGATGATTTTCAGGAAAACCTTACGCATCTTGGGAAGAAAGAGGTCCCCTATCTCTTCTGGAGCGCCACCTGCTGGGCAAGCTGGATTAACCTGAATTTGGATTCCGTGGAGGCTATGGCCGAACTTCCCAAAGTGGAAGCCATGATGCAGAGAGTGCTGGATCTGGATGAGGCTTTCTACTACGGCGGCCCCCATCTTTTCATGGGAATATGGTTTGCTTCCAGGCCCAAAATAGCAGGCGGAGATCTTAAAAGGGCTCAGGGACATTTCCTAAAGGCGATCGAACTGGGCCAAGGAAAATTTTTGATGGCTTATGTCTATTATGCGAGCACCTATGCCCGCCAGGCTCTGGACAAAGACCTCTTCACCTCTTTGTTGCAAGGGGTCTTGAAGTCGCCTGCTGACGATCCCCCTGAATTAACCCTTCTCAATACCGTGGCGAAAAAGAATGCCCAAGAACTGCTCGGCCGAGTGGAGGAATATTTCGATTAGGATCAATAATCCCCCCTTGCCCCCCCTGCCTACCGGCAGGCAGGCTTTAGAAAAGTCGGTACGACTCGAAACCGAAGGGGGATTTGGGATTTTCGAAATTCACAGGAGATGATGCATATGAAAAAGTGCTCTATTCTAGAAATCTTGATCCTGACTCTATTGACATCTCTACTCCTTGCTCCGTCGGTTATCGGTGCGGAGAGCAGCCTCACGATCAAATTGGCTACCTTAGTCCCTGAGGGCAGTTCCTGGATGAAGACCTTCAAAACTCTGAACACCGAAGTGATGAAGAAGACTGAAAGCAGAGTCCAGTTCAGGATCTATCCCGGTGGGGTTTTGGGTGATGAAAGAGATATGCTTCGAAAGATGAAGATCGGCCAAATTCACGGAGCGGCTCTCACCACAGGAAGCCTTTCCTCCTTGTTTAAGGAAGTGGATGTCTTACAGGTCCCCTTCCTCTTTCAAAAGTACGAAGAGGTCGATGTGATTCTAAAAAAGATGGATGCTTTGTTCAGGAAGGGTTTCGAGGAGAACGGATATATCTTGCTCAGTTGGTCGGAGGGAGGATTTATCTACCTCATGTCCACTGTCCCCATCGCCAGCGTGGCTGACCTCAAAAAGGCAAAGGTTTGGATCTGGGAGGAATCCCCCATGTCCAAAGCCATCTTTGATGAGGCTGGGGTAAAGGCCATTCCCCTTTCCGTTCCCGATGTTCTGGTGGGGCTCCAGACCGGATTGGTCGATGTGGTCTATATCCCTCCTACTGCCGCCATCTCTCTGCAGTGGTTCACCAAAATAAAATATTTCAGCGATGTCCCTCTCTCCTATCTGACAGCTGGAACGGTGGTTAAAAAAGAGATTTTCAAGGGCCTCTCCCCGTCGGATCAGAATGTCATCATGGAAACGTTCCAGAACCAATTCGAACAATTGAAGAGGGTTACGCGCAATGAAAACCAAGAGGCCATCAAAGTGATGACGAAGCAAGGAGTGAAAATCATCGTTCCTTCGAAGGATCAAGTCGATGAATTCAAAAGGCTCTCTGCGAAAGCCATGGGAAAAATCACTGGCCAAACCTTTTCCAAGAAGGTTCTGGAAGAGGTAACCTCTTCCCTGGAACAATATCGAAAGGGAGGAAATTGATGGGTTCCTGGGATCGTTTGGATGCAATCATCGACCGCATCGAGCAATTCCTCCTCGTCCTCCTCTCGGGCCTCATGATCCTCATCGCCCTTTTGCAGATCGTCCTCCGGAATCTCTTCGATACGGGTCTCGCCTGGGGGGATCCCCTGGTCAGGAATCTGGTCCTTTGGGTTGGGTTCATCGCAGCTGCCCTCGCAACCAGGGAGGGGAAACACATCAATATGGAGGTGTTTTCGAGATGGGTGCCTCCCCGGGGAAGGGTCTTCATCGGGACCCTGACTTCTCTTTTCTCCTCACTGGTCTGTGCGTTACTGACTTATGCGTCACTGAAATTCATTAGGAACGAGGCTCAGATGGGAGACTTCACCTTTTTGAAAATTCCTGCGTGGATCCCGGAATTGATCCTTCCCGTCACTTTCGGATTGATGGCGCTCCGGTTTGGGTTCCATACTCTGAAGAATCTTTCGATGGCTTTGAGAGGAGAGGGTCCACCTCCGCCGGGGGATGGAAGATGATTCTTATCTCTCTCCTCATCCTCTGCCTTCTCTTGCTCCTTTTAGGAGCTCCTATCTTTGCTGTCATCTCCGGCCTTACCCTTTTACTCTTATTTTCTGGACAGATCGATTCCTCGGCCATCATCATCGAGATGTATCGGATGGCCACCACCCCGGTTCTTGTCGCCATCCCTCTCTTCACCTTTGCGGGATATCTCCTTTCGGAGAGTGGCGCCACCAAAAGATTGGTGAGGCTCTCCAATGCCATCTTAGGATGGCTGCCGGGAGGGCTCTCCATCATCGCTCTCGTTACCTGTGCCACCTTCACCGCCCTGACCGGTGCCACAGGCCTGACCATCATCGCCCTGGGAGGCATTCTCTTTCCTGCCATGCTAAGATCGAAATATCCCGAAAAGTTCTCCCTCGGGTTACTGACGACGTCAGGGACTTTGGGCCTTCTCTTTCCTCCCAGTCTGCCTCTCATTATCTACGCGATTGTAGCCAAGGTGGGAATCGATCAGCTCTTCCTCGCAGGCCTTCTGCCCGGCCTTCTTCTGGTGATTCTGCTTTCAGTCTTTTGCGTCCAGAAGGCGCTTACTGCGGAAGTGCCACGGATCGGGTTCAGCCTGTCCGAGACGTTGAAAGCCTTGGGAGATGCGGTCTGGGAGCTCCCTCTTCCCATCGTTGTCTTGGGCGGGATTTACAGTGGGTATTTTGTGGTGAGCGAGGCCGCTGCCATTACAGCTGCCTATATCCTCCTCGTTGAAGTTGTTATCCACCGGGATATTCATTGGAAGGAACTGCCCCAGATCTTGAGAAAGAGCATGATTTTGGTAGGAGGGCTTCTCATCATCTTGGGGGCTGCCCTCGGCCTGACCAACTATCTCATTGATGAGCAGGTCCCGATGAAGATGCTCAATTTCTTTAAAGCCCATATTGTCAGCCCGTACCTTTTTTTGGTCGTATTGAACTTCTTCCTCCTGGCTGTGGGTTGCACGATGGGAATCTTCTCTGCGCTAACCGTAGTCGTCCCGCTCATCACTCCCATTGCCCAGGCCTATGGAATCCATCCCGTCCATCTCGGGATCATCTTCCTGACCAACCTCGAGATCGGAGCCTCCATTCCTCCCCTGGGAATCAACCTTTTCATCTCCAGCATCCGGTTCGAAAAACCTATCTTAAGGCTCTATTTGGCGTCACTCCCTTTCATTGCTATCCTCCTTTTTGCCCTGGCCATCATCACCTATGTCCCATGGTTAAGCCTGGCGCTTCTCAAATAACCGCATAGGGCATGGCGCATAGAGCATAGCGCCCCCTCACCCTACCCTCTCCCCTCAGGGGAGAGGAGAAAGGTGAGGGGTGGTTTCTTACTCTATGCTCTTTACTCTATGCTCTCTGCCCTATGCATCACGCTTTGAGGAAGTCGAGGATAATCCGATTGACTTCTCCCGGGGTTTCCCACATGGGAATGTGGCCGCTCTTTTTGATGATATGCAATTTCGACCCCTTGATGGCCTGATGAAGGCTTTCTCCTACGGAAGGAGGAAAGACGAGGTCTCGCTCACCCCAAATGAGGAGAGTGGGATGATTGATGAGGGAAAGGTAGTCTCCCATCTTTGATGTGTCCTTTGCATGTTTCAAGGTTGAGTAGAGGACCCAGGTGCTCCCTTTGAACCGAATAAGCTCCCATTGACGATTCAACAACGTTGGAGTGATGAGTCTTCTGTCAAAGAGGCACTCTTGAAGGACTGCCTTCACCGACCTCTTACTACGACTGGCAATGACAAGATAGGGGAGAAAAGAGATATCTTTAACAACTGCCAGTGTCCTGAAGGATTCATTTCTGACCTGTTTCAAGACATCAGGGGGCACGCAATCGATTAAGATGAGCCTCTTCACCCGTTTTGGAAAGAGGGCTGCCATAGCCCAGGCAATCCCTCCTCCCATTGAATTGCCAATCAGCGTTGCCCTTTCAATCTCAAGGCCATCCATGAAATCTCTTAAAAAATGGATGTAGGTCTCAGGCGTATATTCAATTCTGGGCCTGTCCGAATATCCATATCCAATGGTATCCAAGGCATAGACCTTGTAATTTCTGGAAAGGATATCCATCTGTTTCTCCCAGACCCAGGATCCGGCCCCATATCCATGAATCAGAAGAAGCGGATCTCCCTCTCCTTTCACAACATAGAAAATGGCATGACCTTTAATCTGAATGGTCCGTGGCGGTAGAGAGGGGTTCCAATCAATCCGGGTGGGCCGTACCAAAGGGATACTTCGTTCTCTTAAAAGAGGCGCCAATAATATGGAAAGAATCCACCGGGTGATCATAGATCATCAAATCCCAATTACCAAATCCCAAATCCCAAATAAATCCCAATGAACCAATGTCCAAATAACCAAACAGCACCTCTCGCTGTCTCACATCTTAGAATTTCGGTCATTGATATATTGGTCATTATTTGGTGCTTGGTGCTTGGAATTTGGTCATCTTTTCTCCTTCTTCTTTTTAAGCTGTCGCTCAAGGTATCTTAGTTCTTCTGTCAACCCTTTCTCTCCTTTTATTGTTTTTTCGAGGATCTCCTCACCCACCACCTTGACAGGAACTCCCATAGCCTCTAGAAGGGAGATGGCGATTCGGGTCAGGAGGGTCTCCTGGAGATTAAACTTGGGATCCTCGAGGCTTCCCTTCATATGGAAGGATACTTGAATGCGGTCTCCTTTCTCTTTTAACAGGGAAATCAGTGTTTTGGCAGGGATCCAGAAGACGGTTCCTTCTCCCTCCTTGATATGGAGATGGGCCAATTCTAACTTTCCAGGTGCGTCGATGAACTTCTCTTTCAGAGTGATCTTCGCGTCCATCGCCATATATCCGGAATCGATCTGTGCAGAGACTTTCTTCCGGTAATAGGGCTCAAAGAGTTTCACCTCGATCTCCCGCACATTCAACGAGGTTTCCATATCCGTTGTTTTAAGATTGATCCACCCCTTTGTGAGAATTTCCCCGCCCTTTTTCGTCTTTCCCTCCAGCCTTCCCTTCAGTTCGACGGGAGAACGGGTGGAGTGAAAGGGATATTGAATCTCCTTCATCTCCAGATCAATGTCACTTAACTTGAGCTGGGCTGGGGGTTCCCCTTGCTTCCAATCTTCGAAATCGATGGAGCCCTTCTGGATCCGCAGCCGATCGATCCTGAGGAACACCTGTTCTTTGTCTTTTTTCTCCTGATCACCGGAAGGCTCCCTCTTTTCTTTTTTCTCCGGAACCGCCCATGGGCCTACGAAGACCCCCTCTTTTGTCCGATAAAAGGATAAAGAAGGCTCTCGAATCGTAACGTCCCTAATCCGCAAAGGTCCTATGAACAGAGAAAGGATCGCAGGATAAATTTTTATTTCTTCAATCCAGAGATATTTCGTTTTCGTATGAAGGCCTTCGTATTGGATTCCCTTCATCGAGAGATGGGTCAGTCTGACCTGGATTTCTTTGAGGGTGAATCCACGCCCCAGCATCTTCTGTAGTTGGGGCTGGACCAACTTCACTCCATAATAGGAAAGGCCCAAATAGCCTCCGATGAGAATGATGACGATGAGCCCAAGCAAGATGCTCCACTTTTTCATCCTTCAACCTCTTCTTCCGTCATCTCTCTGAATCCAGCCTGAGTGATCGCCGCAAAATAGAAGGGGGGTCCCACTTCTCCGTCAGCAGACCTCTTCTTCAGAAAGGATTTGCAGAGGGAGAGGAGGTGGCCAATCGAAGAACCTGCGAGACACTGGGCCTCCAGCCTTTTCTCCATGGAAAGGGATCGGGGAATCAGGAGAATGGGAGAGGTGGAATAGGGGGTGATGGAATCCCCGTTTTCCTCGCTTCCCAAAAGGCGGAGATGGTAGGGTTGCTGACGATCCTTAAAGGAATATCCAGCCAATATGAAATAAACCCCGGCCCAAGGAGATGGTTCGTCCGATTCCCCATCGTCTGATGGTCTGGACTGATCGAGCTTCCTCTCTCTTTCTCTTAAGAATTTCACGTATCGATCCGTGAAAAAAGGAGGAGCGAGTCGAAGAACCTCTTCGATCCCTTCCACTCTTCGTTCCTGGAGAAATTCCTGGAAGGCAGACCCGATCTCCACTCCTATTCCTATGCCGGCACTGACCATGGCCGTATGGGACCCCAGACGCACGATCTTCTTCAGATTGAAATGCCTCATGGCTCCGGTCTGGTCGAACCAGGTCGCCAGGCTATCCGTTGCCAAAACGATGCCTTCTGAAGTTGAGCAAGCAATCACTTGGGTCATATTCAAATTCGGATTTCGGATTGCGGATTTCGGAATTCAGCCCTGAAGGGCTGAGTTACGCCCGCCTGCCAGACTGCCTGTATGGGGGACAGGTGACTCAGGGTTTCAGCCCTGATCATTCCACATTCAGCACTCCGCATTCTGCATTCCGCCCCTCACCCTTCCCCTCTCCCCTTAGGGGAGAGGGTGGGGGTGAGGGGATTACGGTTTTACAATCAACGACGGTTCCTTCGCCCTCTTCTCATTGGCTTCGGCTAAAAGAGTCATGATGGATTTGACTATCAACTGAAGCAGGAAAGGATTGGGCTGGATTAAATTCAGCGGTTTTTCAAGATCAAGGGCCACGGCCAGAGAGAGCCTGGCTTCCTCTTCCTTCCCTGATCTGAACAGAAGATAGGCCATCTCTTCCATCCTTCTTCTATAAAGAAATCTCCTTTCCCCCGAGAAGAGATCAGACAACGCCTTTTGATAGATTCCCTGAAACCGGGCCTCCCTTTGCGTAGGGTGGAGAACAATCTTCGATTCCTCGGCCTCCCCGATTTCATCGGCATAGCGCCGAATCAAGTCTTCTTCAATTCTCCAACCGGAAAAAAGATCTACTTTTAAAAGATCCCCTCCCCTTCCTAGCCGCAGGTCCTCTCTTGCAACTTCATCTGACGGAAGATAGGAATAGATCAGTGGCCTCTCATACTCTTTTTTTACATTCTCAATCTCGCCCTTCAAGCGGAGATAATCCTCAGGGACTGCCTCTTTCCTCTCAAGGGTGGTTTGATAAGCCTGAGCAAAAAGAAACCCAACATAAGAAGCTTCCATTTCAACCAGAGGGAAAGGACTTTTCTTCTGGATTTCTTCAAGGAATATCCGGACCCCTTTTCGAGTCATCTCCTCTCCAGAGAAACTGACCAATCCTAGGGTATCACTGATCACCCCTTCCATGACCGTTCCCCCTCGACCGCTGTGAGGGATGACGAGCAAGAGAAACCGCTGACCCACGGAATCGAACCCTCCACCCATTCCCCTCGGCGGCTCGGCCTGGACAGGGCGAAGGATGGATGCTTCTTTCTTGGATGAAGCGTCCTCGATTGAAATCCCTTTGTTTCTCAGCCGATACAGAGAGCGCTTGATCATTTTCTGAACTTTTTTCTCTCTTGATATTTTCAACATGCGCTGGAGGATTCTGGCTGTTTTCGCGTCGGAAAGGGCAGCAAGTGATTCGGCTAAATGTCCATCGAATTTCGGATCTTTTCCCAGAAAAGACTCCAGGGATTGAAAGATCTCCTCATCCGATTTCCCGTCTTGAATATCGACTTTGATCTTTTCAATAAGACCCTGAACATTTTCCATCGCGAGCCTTTCTCTTATCTCAGAGTTAAATAATTCGCCACCAATTGCAAGCTGCCCAGTAGAAGATCCCATAATATTCCCCTCTCCCCCGGTGGGAGAGGGATAGGGTGAGGGGGAGTACGGATTTATCACCCCCACCCCCTCCCTCCCCCCTCAAGGGGGAGGGCATAAGTGGCAATCGTATCACGAGCTACAGGAAAAAATTAGATTTTGTGATCGTCTGTTGAATCGTTAAGATCATGGTAATCGACAGATTGACGAAAAGGGTATTCCGGCAGAGGACCTCGAGTCCCCTTTCATCCTTATAATCCGTTCTCCATATCTGAATCAGGTTCCAGAGAATGAGTGTGAGAGGAATTCCCGCAAGAATGAAAATCCAGAAGGGAGTCCTGTCAAATTTCGTTAACACTTTGATAAAGGAAAGCCCCACCAACACAGAGAGGCTGAGGTACAATTCCCTCATCCTTTCTTTACCAAACCGCACGACTAAGTTTCTCTTTCCGATGGCTCGATCTGCCTCTTCGTCTGGAAATTCATTGATCAAGATCACATTAAAAATGGAGAGGCTCACAGGGATCGAAAGAAGAAAGACCTGGGGACTGAAGAATCCGGAGAAGAGATAGAACCCAGTGGCAATCGGTAGCCAGCCATAACAGAAACCGATGAGAATTTCTCCCATCCCCCGATAGGACCATTGAAAAGGTTTTTCTGAATAGAAATATCCGAAAAAGATGCCGAGCCCTCCCAGGAAAAGAGTCCAAGGACCGGTCTGGTAACGGAGATAGATCGTTATACCGCTGAGGCACGCTGCCACCAGACATCCATATCCCAGAACAAGGGGAATCCAGACCGGGAGCATCCCTTTCACCAGGATTCTTGACCCTCCAGAGAAACGGTTAAACTCCTGGTTGAGCCGATCTCCCTCTAAATCATTCCTTTCACCCAAATAATAGGCCATCCACATGATCAAGATGACGGCCACCGATGAAAGAAGATAAAGTCCTGGCGGGCCACGGTAACCCCATTGCCACGCCAGGACGAATCCTAAAATTAATGGGAGGATTCCTACGGAAAGAAAGGGAACCCGAGAGAGTTTCCACCAAGCAGTCAAATAATATCCCAATTTCTCCAGAATAATCCCTTCTCTGACAATCAGTAGGCAGAAGGCAGTATGCAGTAAGCAGCACTATGAAATATTAAATTTCTCCGGAGTTGACATCATACTACCTAACATCTTGCCGATTTCTTCATATCCTTTTACAAGTTTTTCATAAGATCCTCGTGACAAATAACCACAATCCAAAGAGAAATCAAGCCAAACCTGGGTCTCGGTTGCCTCTGTGTCAGAATCAGATAATTTATTAACAAACATATTACGATAACGTCTCTTCCGAAAGGCTTCTGCAATATTTGTGGCAACACTTCGTGATGAACGACGTATTTGATCGGTTAAGGAGTATCTTTCTTCAATAGGAAATGTCTTGGACTCATTGAATATTTCCATCGCCAATTTATAAACCAATTGATATACCTTTAAATCCCTATGTCCCTGGAGCATTTTCCCTCCATTCTGCCATTCTCCCTTCTATTCTTTTATCACCTACTGCCTTCTGCTTTCTGCCTTCTGCCTTCTGCCTTTTCACACCACTCTCTTGCATTTTGGAACATTCGAATCCATGGGGATGCCTTTAGCCTATCGTTCAGACCATTGGGCATCCACGCCCATTGCCATTTCAGAAAGGCTCGCTCTGGATGAGGCATCATAGCCAGATGTCGTCCGTTAGGCGCACAGAGTCCCGCTATCCCAAAAGGTGACCCATTCGGATTGAAAGGATAGCTTTGCGAAACCTTCCCATCCACCCTGCCTTCATCGTCTACAAAGACTACCGGAACAAGTCTTTTGCTGATGACCTCATCCATCAGCGTTGGGTCGGGAAATTGAAGCCTTCCCTCGCCATGAGCCACCCAAATTCCGATCATTGAATCGGCCATGCCTTTCAACATGATCGCCGGGCTTTCTGAAATCTTAACGGTCACCCAGCGCGATTCAAAACGCCCGGACAAATTTCGAACGAAACGGGGTTGCTTATGGTCAGGGATTCCTAACCAAGGGACCCAACCAAGAAGTGCGAAGAGTTGACAACCGTTGCACACCCCCAGAGTAAATGTGTCCGGACGATTGTAAAAATCGTCAAACATCTTCCTTAACCTATCATTAAATCGGATCGCTGCCGCCCACCCTTTGGCACTTTCGGGAACATCGGCGTATGAGAATCCTCCGACAGCAACGAGTCCTCTGAACCGCTCCAACGTCGTTCGTCCATGGATGAGATCGGTCATCGTGATATCCCACGGCCTGAAGCCCGCCTGATAGAAAGCAGAGGTCATCTCTCGATCACCATTGCTTCCTTCTTCTCGGAGAATAGCCACCTCCGGTTTGTCTTTCGCTTCGAGAAGATGTGCTGGCGTCGGTTGGGGTTGAAAAGGAATGATATAGGTGAGACCTTTCCGATCAAAGATATTTTTCCTCTCCTCATCGGCACATTGGGAATTCATCTGAATGCGTTCGATCTGATAGGATGTTTCCTCCCACCATTCGCGAAGAACACACATGTCCGCTTCAAGAACCTTTTGCAAATGATAGGTCACAAGAATTTTCTTTTCCTCTATCGTCTCTCCGATCAGGGTCGAGCGTAGATGAAAAGAATCAAGAATCTCCAACACCCTCCGAACATCCGTCGTATGACATTCGATGACAACTCCTAACTCTTCAGCAAAAAGCCTCTCAAGGGGACGCCATGGACCTTCCATTTGAATTTTCAACCCACAGTTTCCGGCAAAGGCCATTTCAAGAAACGTCGTGATCAGGCCTCCATCGCTGATGTCGTGTCCTGCGAGAATTAAATTTTTTGATATTAACTTCTGTATGGCATGGAAGGCACGTTTAAGCATGTCGGGATCATCCACGTCAGGAGAGTCGTTCCCGACCTGCGCGTAGATTTGCGCTAAGGCCGACCCTCCAAGCCGAGCATGATCCTTGGCGATGTCAATGAAGATGAGCTGGCTGTGCCCTGGGTTTTTGATATCCGGAGTGACCACTTTCGTGATATCGGGCATCGTCGCGTAGGCGGAAATAACAAGCTCCCGGGGAGATTTCACAATTTCCTCTCCCACTCGAGTCGCCATGGAAAGACTATCCTTTCCACCATCCACCGCAATACCCAACTGGATCATCAGATCCCTCATCGCGCACGCCGCATCGTAAAGGGCGGCTCCTTCGCCTGGAAGTTTAGGTGCCCACATCCAATTGGCCGAACACTTTATATCTTCCAGTCTACTGATTTGCGCCCATACGATATTGGTCAGCGCTTCTCCAACAGCCATCCGAGCCCCCGCCTTTGGATTCACCAGCATTTTAATGGGTTGCTCGCCAATCGAGGTGGCGGCTCCTGTCAATTCGAAATGGCTTTGGGCAATCACGGCCACATCGCCAACCGTTAATTGAAGCGGACCGCAGCATTGTTGTCGTGCAATCAATCCAGTAACACTTCGGTCCACCTTATTGGTAAGAAATCTCTTTGACCCGACAGCAAGATTGCGAAGAACACGAGACAAAGCTTCTTCCACAGGCAACGGATCTGGTAGTTCAAGAGGTTTAAGTAAAGACTCCATTCTTTCGTCCTTGAACGTTTTCTGTGGCATATTGCCTAGAACCTTTGCGAGATTAAGTTTGACTGGCGTTGAATCGTCTCTCTCATCATGCACAACGAATCGGCCATCTCCTGTCACTTCCCCTAGGATTTCGCAATTTACCTTTTCCCTTTCACAGATGGATTTGAATTCTTCAATTCTTTCAAGGGGGATCAAGAAACCGCATCGCTCTTGATATTCGGCAATCCAGATTTTGAGCACCGTCAGCGTCGTGTCCCCTAACTTGATACGTCTGAGTTCGATTTTGCCCCCCGTTTTTTCGACAAGCTCCTTCAGAACATTGGCAGGCCCGCCCGCGCCTTGGTCATGGATACTGACGATAGGACTGTGATCGCCCATTTCAATGCAGGCCCTAATGACGCGGTTCATCTTTTGTTCCATCTCCGCATCGCCACGCTGGACCGCATTAAAATCGAGCTCTTCCTCATTCTCGCCTTGTAACTTGCTGGAAGCCGAACCTCCGCTGACCCCGATACCGTATGCGGGGCCACCGACTTGGACAATCAGCATTCCTCTTTGGGCATCGTCCTTTTCAACATGCCGGGCATCGATTTGTCCGATGCCGCCCGTGAACATAATCGGCTTAATCCAAGCCCAGCGTTCGCCGTTTTGAAGCCTTTGGTCAAATGAACGGGTAAAACCGAGAATCACCGGTTCGCCGAACTTATTGCCATAATCGCTTGCCCCATCGCTTGCCCTTATTTCGATTGTGAGAGGAGAAGCCAGACTCGATAGATACACGGATTTCTTGTCTTCCCAAGGCAGATCGTAGCCGGGGATGAGCAAGTTCGCTACGCAGTACGCCGCCGTTCCGGCAACCACCAGACCTCCTTTTCCTGTCGCCTGGACGTCACGGATTCGTCCGCCTGTACCTGTTTCAGCACCGGGGAAAGGTGCAACTCCGGTCGGGAAATTGTGCGTCTCCGCAGTAAAAATGATATGGGTGTGCACCTTCTGCTTCATGAAAGGCGCTGGTTTCCCGGGTCGTTCGGGGACAATCGTCCAGCAGTCATAGCCTTTGATCCCGCTTGAATTATCCTTGAACGCAATGATGCTATTTGACGGGTTCGCTTTTAAAGTCGACTTGACGATATCCATCAGCGTTTCTGGCATAACAAGACCGCTGATAATCTGTTTCCCTTTGAAATAGCCATGTCGCGAGTGCTCGCTGTTGGCATTATCCAGATCCCTAATTTCAACGATCGTAGGATTTCTTCCCTCTTCCTTGACAAAGTAATCATAGTAGAGATTTCTGTCCCACTCATCCATTGCAAGACCCGGTATTTCTAAAAGAGCGTTCGCACCCTTTTCCAACATGGGGATCTCAAAAACGGGTTCCGGTAGAATTCCAGTTTCGAAAGTCTGCAACGGTTGCCCATACAGGCATTCGGTCATTCGATCGTGATGTTCCCGAATAAAGCGGTCCTTATCCACTTCTGCAGGAAGGTGATATCGCCGGGAACATTCTATGCGCGTCACCTTTTCGAGCCCGCAGGTTTGGCAGATGGCGACGATATTCGTTGAATAGGCTGTCGCAAAATTCATACGGGGACCGAGTTCCACCACATCGCGTCCATCAGGGTGGGTTGGTTTCGTAGAGATACTTTCCGATACAAAGCCGTCGGCTAAGAGCTGCCTTAAGATCGTCAGCTCCTTTGCATCCAAGAGGGCGGTCGTCTCCACATTGAAGCAGTATTCGAGTTTCTCACTTCTACGTAAAAAAAGGTGTAACATTCCTCTCATCCTTTCTAATGTAAAAAATATATCCGAATAACACGAATGGAAACGAATGAAACGAATATACCCGATACCCTCCGCTCAATCTTATCAGATTCGAGTCATTCGTTATCATTCGCGTAATTCGCCCATGACGAGACTCTTTTCCATGGTTAAGGGGTGCCCTCCGTCATGGGGCATTAATAAAAAAGCCTTTGGGTTGCACCGCTTTCGTAAAAGACCTGTCCATGGCTAAGATGAATATGCCGATGGACGACCAAGTTTAAAATATAACTTTGCCACGCGCGTTCTTTCTCGTTTACCCTTTTAGCAAGGGTCTCGGCATCATCGTCAGGTCTAATCAGTACCGGCATTTGGAAGATAATGGGACCATGATCATAGGCGGTCTCGTCAACAAAATGTATCGTCACTGCGCTCTGAATGATCTCGCCTCGATGATAAGCGGCCATGATGGCTTCGTGGACATAATGCCCGTACATTCGTGGTCCGCCAAACTGTGGCAGTGGTCCCGGGTGGATATTGACTGTTTTTGAAGGATCGAGCCCTCTGACAAACTTTAACCATCCAGAGCACATGACAAAGTCAGCCTGATATTTTTCAACAAAGCTTCGGTAACCTTTGGCATCAAAGGGTCCGGACCAATACTCGAAAGGAATATCAAGGGCGTCTGCTCTTTTACGAACTCCTCCATGTGGGTGGTTAGAAATGACTCCGATGATTTGAGCGTTCAGAACAGCCGGATTCGTTCGGGAAAATTCGACCAATTCTTGAAACCCAGAGCCTCCGCCCGTCTCATCGCCACTCGCAAACACTAAAACCCTGATCCTTCCGCTGTTTGGCCCCATCTCTCGCCCCTCATTAGAATGTGGATGTGATGACTGTCAACGAACCCTTCCAATATTTAGCTACCCTTCATAGTTGCAGAGTAAATTATTTGTAAAAAAAGTCAATAAGGAAAATAGGCGGGGTCGGTCAACGAACTCCAAGGGTTGAACCAAGATACTCCAGACCCAATGGGTTGATGATGACTTTCTTAATCTTGCTGGACGCAATGGTGCCGGCTCGCAAAGCGGACAGTCCCAGGGAATGAGCAATGGATAGGAGTTTTGCCACATCGCTCTCTCGCACGTAAAGAGCGAAACCGGCTCCCATGTTGAGATTTGCATAAGCCTCCTGATCATCCACCGGCCCATGCTCTTGAATGAAAGAAAACACAGGGTGTGGCACGGGAATATGGTCGATGATATACGCAAATGGCTGTGTGGCTCGCATCAACTTACGCCAGCCATGGCCTGTGATATTTACCGCATAATGAATCTCTACACCTTCGTTAAAGCAATCCTCAACCAAGGGAACATAGATCACCGTCGGGTCGAGCAAAGCCTCGCCATAGATTCGTCCTTCGCTGAGCTTTGTGAGATAACCGTTGGGCAACTTTTCGGCGATCTCCCGTGCCAGCGTAAGCCCATTGGCATGAATACCTGAACTACCGATGATGACAATTGCATCCCCGTGTTGAATGTTGGCCGCATTGATAAGGCGGCTCTTGGGCTTCACGATCCCGACAGCCGACCCGCTAAGAACGGCAGTATCTGGATGAACGATCCCCTTTAACGTTGGCGTTTCCCCGCCGCCCCATGTACAACGGGCCAATTCACATGCCTTCTTCCAGCCATCGATGAGATCGCCACAACGCTTTTCATCACTGAACCAGGTTGAAACACCCACAGCCAGATGCATCGCCACGGCAAGTGGTAACGCGCCAACGGTTATCATATCATTGACGATCATCGCGACGGTACACTGCGCGACAGCATCATAGTAAGACTTCCCGGTTAACCTGTACATCGCGTCCGCCACCAGATCCTTCGTACCCAAACCCTCTTCCACATGCGCCACATAGTGATCCCCGGCATCCATGAGATAGGCACTTTCTCCCCTGCTCATTTCGACTTCCGAAAAACCGAGTCGCAAAATGGCGTTGGCCGTTTCTCGCCCCGCCCGCTGCGCCAGCCGTCTAAACGGATCCATTGCCTCATAATCAACACCAACGCCCGTATAAGTCATCTTGTCGGCCATAGATGTTGATCCTCCTTCCTGATTGGATAGAAGATATTATAAATTAATTTGACGTTTCTCGCTTATCTTACCAATAATGACGAATGTTTTAAACAGTGTAAGGTGGATCGAAATGTTGCGACGGTGATAAAATAGTGGAAAGGACTAATGAAAATTGAAAATTTTGATCTCATTCCCATGGTTCCGTAGTAGAGGCATGACCTTAATGGAAGAAATTCTTTAAATCTTCCTCCGTTGGATAACAATCTCGGCCATAGCCCGTGACGCTTTTGGCAGCGACCTTTGTAGCAAACAGGGCGCTTTCCTCAAGAGACTTCCCTAAGAACAGGCCTGCTATAAACCCGGCGTTGTAAACATCGCCCGCTCCAGTATTGTCCACCACCTCGACCGGAATGGCTGGAACTCCGAAATCTTTTTCTTTCGAGAAAACATGGGATCCTTTGCTGCCTTTTTTGCAAACCAGAATGGAAGGCCCCGTCTCCATCAAAGACTTTAACCCATCAAAGAGATCGCGATCTGTCAACATCCTGATCTCTTTTTCGGTCAGAAAAAGGATGTGGCTCCGCTCAATGAGGGGGCGAATCTTATCCAAACCCTTTCTTGCATAAATCTCCCCAGGGTCTAGAGAGACCCTCATCGAACCATCGATCCAATTGAGTAAAGCCTTTTGTGCCTCAAAGGAAGGTTCTCCGATGAAAGAGGAGAGGTGGATCCAGGAAATATCTTTAAGCTCGCCCAACTTAATCTCGTCGAACTTAAGGGTACTGTTTGCATTGCCCGATACGAATAGGAACCGATCCTGATGTCGATCTAGAACGACCAGACAGACACCGCTCTTCCCACCTCTGCAAATCAAATCCGTTTGGGCCGGCTTCAGATTTTCGAGTAGAAAATCACCCTCTGCATCTTCGCCCACTTTCCCAATGAATTTTGCCGACAATCCCATCCGGGCCAAAGCCGCGATTGTGTTTGCTGCCGAGCCTCCTCCGCTCCTCGATTTCAAAGTTCCCAAACGATTCAACGGATTTAATAAAGACTGAAACTCCTCGCCAGACCCAAATAATTCCTTCCCCGGCTCTAACCTGAAATGACTCGTGGAGATCGTTCTGAGGTCGTCCACTTCATAAATGAGGTCAAGATTGAGGGCACCAAAACCGACAACAAATTTATTCATAAAGATGCAATCCATGAAAATGATTAATCCCCCCAGCCCCCCTTTAGTAAAGTCGGTACGACTCGAGACCGAGGGGAGCAAGAGGGGATTATAGATGAATCCATCGATTTACAAATAGAATAAAACAATTGAAAATTCAATAGGAATTTAGGAATGGAGGAATTCAGGGATCACCGAACCATAAGCTGTAGGGAACGCATATATGCGTTCCCTACCAAATTCATCATGGGCTTTTTTTAAAAAAAAAGAGGCGACGATCTGGAAATCGTCGCCTCAACTAATGAAGGAGGCTGGGACTGGAGAGTTATATCGTTTTTGAATAATTCAAGGGGAAAACCCCCTTAAACCCATTTAAATAGTTTAGCGAAGAAATAAGAGATGGAAAACAAGTTGGTGAAAACCAGGGCCCAGATCATCACTCTTTCAACATTGATCTCGATCCTTCTAATCTCTTTTCCTGTTTCAATACCGAGTGTCTGATTTTGGTTCATTTCATGCCCCGCTTTCCACGGATTGGACGGGCCGCACGTTTTTGTGCAGCAGGCTAATTTCCAATCTAATATTCAAGACGATTTTTCACGAGCCTCAAAAATGCAAAAGCCCCCACAATAATTAACCAAATAACGAAGAAATTGATCGTTGCCAGCTCCCTTACCCACAAGTTCATTGGAATTCCCCCTCCTTATATCCGGTTATTAAGCAAGGCCCATGCCAAACAGTATTTTGAAGTGAAACGTTCAAAGCTATTTGAAATTTATACGGATTTCTAATAGGGGATATTGGGGCTGCTAGAATCTAAAGTGAGAAATGTGTAAAATTTTTGTTGAAATTACAGTTAAAACATTGAAATGTTTTAGGAATTTGATTTTAGACAAAAAGTCACTAAATGTGGAGAAGTAAGTCCTTGAGAAAAGGTAGGGAAATAATTTTTGATGAAATCGTAAAAGTCTGAAGAGGCTATATTCTGTCATTCCTGCGCACGCAGGAATCCAGTCTTTTTAGGTATTTAAAAATCCTCTCGGTTTCGAGTCGCAACGACTGGATTCCCGTTCCCCGATTAAGGACTTCGAGGACAGGTTTCACGGGAATGACGACTTTTTACGAGACCATCAATTCTTGACTCTTAGGTTCTTTCAGATAAGTTAATAATTTTTCTTGCTTCTTTTGGGTTTGCTACCTCTCTTCCAAACTCCCCGGCAATCCTAACTACCCTTTCGACCAATTCTGCATTGCTTTTGGCCAGAACGCCTCTTGAATAATAAATGTTATCTTCCAATCCAACCCGGACATGTCCTCCCATTATCATTCCCATCATTGCCATTGGAAGTTGACCCGATCCAATACCAATAACAGACCAGGTGGACCCCTGCGGAATAATTTCTGAGAGATGGAGAAGGGATTTTGGAGTCGCCGGCATTCCAGCAGGCGTCCCCAGGACGAATTGGAAGTGCAGGGGAGGCCTGAGAAGCCCTCTCCCCAGATAGTGAAGGCATGTGTAGACCATCCCTACCTCAAAGATTTCGAGCTCTGGCTTGATTCCCTTGGCCAGTGTTTCCCTGGCCAGTGCCTCCAAGAATTCTGGAAGGTTGAGGAAGACATGCTCCCCCATATTGATCGAACCTGCATCAAAAGAGACCAGCTCTGGATTGAAGGAGAGGGGAATAAGTCTTTCCTGGATCGACAGATTACGACCCGGAATCCCGCTTGTCGTCAGACAGAGGATGGCATCCGTTTCGTTCCGAATGCGATCTACCACTTCTTTGAAAATAGCAAGATCTTGAGTCCCAAGCCCCGTCTTTGGATCCCTCACATGAATATGGAGAATGGAAGCGCCGGCTCTCCAGGCTTCGATCCCGGACCGGGCAATCTCTTCAGGAGCGATGGGAATATAGGGTGTTTGCTGTCGAGTGATTCGAGAACCGGTAATCCCTACTGAAATGATGAGTTTTTCCATTGATCCATCAACGATCCCCCCAATCCCTCTTGAATAAAGTCGGTACGACTCGAAACCGAGAGGGGAGACGGGGATTATGAACTTCCATTTGTTTTCTTACTTTTTCTACCTTTTCTATTATTCTTTTTCAAGCAAAAATTCTTAGAGGAAATAGTCGTCGAATAGATCGTCAATCGTGTCGAATTGGATACCTGTATGAAATCTAAATGAAATCTCAAGCTTTCTTTAGAATCATCGACAAACCTTTCCTGTTTTTAGTTCTAATGAGATCTCTTAAACCGGATATTTCCTTGGCCAGATTATCAAATACGAGAGCCCTGCAAAATTCTTTAACGCTACGAAAACTTTAAAAAATCCCCCCTCTCCCCCCTTTGCTAAAGGGGGGTTGGGGGGATTAATAAAGAAACGCAAAACGGTTTGGCATAGCTCTTGCTCTATGAAAGGGTAAACCCCGTTAGAAGACCTTTGGCCCTCTAACAGGAAGGCTTACACGAAGCGTCAGACCCCGTGTTCGCTCCCATAAGGAGATTACCTTCATCCCCGCTGCAAGCCCCGATAGAAGTGAAGCTTCACACGGGGCAAGCAGCGAGGCTTTCTAACGGGGTAAAAATTCTCAAAGGAGGAAACAACGATGAAGAAGACCTTATTGGCACTGAGTCTAATCACTGTATTGATCTTGGGTGTAACTTATGTGTATGCCCAGGGCCCTGGGCGTGCCCCGGGTCAGGGTCCGGGATGGAAAGGCGAACGCGGTTGGGAAGCTGGGAACCCAGGGAAATTTTCCAATCTCACCCCAGAGCAGAAGGCAAAGTTTCAGGAACTCCGTCGAAAGTTTAACGAGGAGACAGCTCAACTCAGGGGAGCGCTTTTAACCAAGAGAGTGGAGCTTCAATCTCTCTGGACAAATCCCAACGCTGACCCCAAGGCCATCATGGATAAAGAGAAGGAATTAAGAGACCTTCAAAATCAGATGAAGGATAAGGCCGTCCAGGCGAAACTGGAAGCTCGTAAATTCCTCACCCCCGAACAGATTCAGGAATCTGGACCAGGGATGGGACGTGGTTTTGGCCGTGGTCATATGATGGGTCATGGTCGAGGCATGGGCCCAGGACATGGAATGTGCAATTAACCTTCACCTCCGGCCATGAAAACAAAAGGGGAAGGCCTTTGTCCTTCCCCTTTTGTTTTTGCTCAATGGTTTGACTTTTTGAAATCACTTCGATATGTTTTAGAATGATAGAAACAAATTATCGAGGTGGGCTACCAACTTCCTATCATTGAGGAGACAAGATGGTCATTCCCGCGAAAGCGGGAATCCAGAGGAAAATGCTAATACCTGGATTCCTTCTTTCGAAGGAATGACTTAGAGAGGATAAATGCCTTTTTAATAGTCAGAGGGTGAACCATGATGAAGCTAAGATCTCTTGTTTTAATCTTCCTTTTTTTGTTTCTTTTCATTTCTCCCTCTTTCTCTCAACCTTCAGAAAAGGGGCACGGCCCCGGAATGGGGAAAATGCACCGACGGGGAGAAACTCCGTGCCTCAGATCATCTGATCTCAACCTCTCTTCAGACCAGATGAAAGAATTAGAACTCATTCAGCAGTCTTTTTACCGTGAGTCTCACCCCATCCGGACCGAACTCTTCTCAAAATATTTGGAACTAAAAGAATTCCTCACAGACCCGATTATCAAAATAGAATCCATCCGTGCTAAAAATGCAGAAATCATTCTGCTCCAATCAAAACTGGAGGAAAGAACAATCCATTATTTAATCAAAGTGAGGGCCCTCCTCACCCAGGAGCAGATGAGAATCTGGTGTCCTGAACAGGAGTTTCTCCACTCTCGTCGGATGATGCCCGGACCTGGACCCATGGGTCCAATGGGTCCACCAAAACCCTATCCTCAGGAACCACCAAGAAAGGACTAAGGGCGGAGCTGAGTTTGTTCGGACAGGTTCACCCTGTTAGAAGAGCTTCGGCATTCTAACGGGAAGGTTCACACGGGGGTCTAAATTCCGTGTTCGCTCCAAAGGAAATTCTATCTCCATCCCCGCTGCAAGCCCCGATAGAAGTGAAGCTTCACACGGGGCAAGCAGCGGGGCTTTCTAACGGGGTGAATAAGATCAAGCGAAATTTCTCACCCATTTATCTGGCCATCCTTTCTGGAATCCTTCTCATCATCCTCATCGTCAACGGAATCTTAGAAATCAATCGGGCTCAAAATGGATTCTATCTCTTGTTGAAGAGGGAGGCCCTCACTCATATTCAACTTATTGAGAGGAATATCCAAGATACCCTTGCTGCCCTCCAGTGGTTGGAAAACACTCCAGAGAGTTCCTTCCCCAATCTCATCCTCTCCGGAACTCTCTTCAGCCTAGAGGAGTCGGTGGCCGAATATCTTTTACAAGCCGCCCATCGAATCGATCAGATGGATAGGGAGAAAGCCTTGAGCCCCTCCGACCTCCAATCCTTGACGGAACAGTATGTGGCTACCTCTATCGAGATCTACGATCAAAAGGGGAATCTCACCAGAAGCTCTCCTGCTTCCAAAACAAAACCTCTGCTGCGGGAACTCGTCGAGAAAAAACGTTCCGTCATCATCGACCTGTTCGGAATACCTTTCAAGGGAAACCAGTGGTTCTCCATCGCGATCTCGAGAAAGATCACGCCGGGATTCATCGCTCTTCATTTCAACGGAGAACAAATGAAAAGGCTTTTCCGCCAGTTTGCCATCCAGAGGGTCATCTCCGATCTCAGTCCAAGAGAAGATATTCTCTTCATCTCGGTCCAGGATGCTGATTTCTATACCCTTGCCCATTCCGACCCTACCCTTCTCGGGAGAAAGGAAGAGGATTCTTTCCTGAAAAACTCCCTCCGGAGCAATCAATCTTTCTCGCGCCTCTACCGGTCGGCAAAAGGGGAAGAGGTTTTTGAGGTCGCCCAATCCTTTTTCTTGAAGAATCAACCGATGGGTCTCATTCGAATTGGATATTCCCCCAAGGAAATCCACCCCGTCCTCAGCCAGATCAAAAAAAATGTTATCCTTTCAATTCTCTTCTTTCTCATCTTGGGGATATCCGCCATCACCTTGATCTGGGTGAATCAGAACCGCCACCTCAGAAAAGTGAAAGAGATGGAAGATCGGGTTCAGTTGGCCGAAAGGCTCTCCTCTCTTGGCCACCTGGCTGCAGGAGTGGCTCACGAGATCCGAAATCCTCTCAACGCCATGGGAATGGGCCTCCAGAGACTGAAAAGAGAATTTCTGCCACAGGAAGATTCGAAAAGGGATGAGTATCTTTCCTTCACGGAGGTGATCCTCAAAGAGATCCGAAGGGTCAATGAGATCATCGAACAGTTTCTCACTCTCTCTCGACCCTTCCAGCTCAATATGAGTGTTTCCTCCCTGCAGGATCTTCTTAAGAATCTGATCACCTTCTTCCAGGAAGAAGCCTCCACTCAAGGGATCACCCTTCAGACTGAATGGAAGGATGATCTGTCTCCAGTTAGGATGGACAGCGAGAAGTTGACACAGGCCCTCATTAATATTATGAAAAATGGGATGCAGGCGATGGAAAAAGGTGGGATTCTCAGAATTGAAACGCACTCTCTCAAAGACCGTGTTTCCGTGGTCATCTCAGATTCAGGATCTGGAATTCCACCTGATCAGAAGGAGAAGATCTTCAATTACTATTATACGACTAAGGAGAAGGGCGTGGGATTGGGACTTCCCATCGCCCATCGAATCATTGAAGCCCACGGGGGCCAGCTGACTGTAGAGAGTAAAGTGGGTGTGGGGACGAAGGTGACGATTACGCTACCCCTCTAAACAATGCTGGAGGTTGGAGGCGAAAGACAGTAAGCAGTAGGCAGAAGGCAGTAAGCAGAATGCAGGATGAAGCAAGCGGTGATAATGTGTGGGATCTTAAGCCTTCACGGGCACGGATGACGGACACGCATGCGTGCCGAAACGCTGCACTCCGGCGTTCAGGCACGGTCACGTTATTGAGGTAAAAGGCAAATCGTAATTCTTACTTATTGCTGCCTACTGCTTACTGCATACTGCTTTCTGATTTCTGGCTATTGCCTCTAACCTCAAACCTTATACCTCCAACGGTTTTAATGCCATGGACAAGCCCAAGATTCTCATTGCCGAGGATGAAAAAACCCAGAGGGACCTCCTTGAAGGTTTCTTGAAGAAGGAGGGATTCTCTGTCGAATCCGCGGCCAGCGGTAGAGAAGCCCTCGACAAACTCGAAAGAGATTTTTTCGATATCATCCTCCTCGACTATAAAATGCCCGAACTCGATGGACTGCATACCTTGCGGGAGATCCGGAAACTCTATCCTGATCTTCCCGTCGTGATGATGACAGCCTATGGAACAGTGGAGACCGCTGTCGCCTCCATGAAACAGGGAGCCCTGGACTATCTCACCAAGCCCATCGATCTTGATGAACTTCTCCTCATCTTTCACAAAGTGATCGAACGATCTCAACTCATCCAGGAGAATAAAGCACTGAAAGCCCAGCTTCAGGAACGCTATACCTTCGGCAACATCATCTATGGAAGTCCCAAAATGGAGGAAGTCATCGGGCTGGTCGGCCGGGTTGCGCCCAGTCAGGCAACTGTCCTCATTCGAGGAGAAAGCGGGACAGGAAAGGAACTGATCGCCAATGCGATCCATTTTGCAAGTCCCCGTTCTCAGATGCCCCTGATCAAGGTAAACTGCTCTGCCATCCCTGAGACCCTTCTTGAGAGTGAACTCTTCGGCCATGAGAAGGGGGCTTTCACAGGAGCGACCCAGCGAAGGATCGGCCGGTTTGAAGAGGCGAGCGGCGGGACCATCTTCCTGGATGAAATCGCCGATCTCTCACCGGGAACCCAGGTAAAACTTCTCAGGATCCTCCAGGAGAAGGAGTTTCAACGCCTGGGATCAAACCAGACCCTCAAAACAGATGTGAGAGTGATGGCCGCCACGAACCAGAATCTTGAGGAGGCCATGAAAAAAGGGCTGTTCCGAGAGGATCTCTATTACCGGCTCAATGTCATTACCATCCCTCTTCCTCCCCTAAGGGAGAGAAGGGAAGATATTCCACTGCTGATCGACTATTTTTTGAAAAAATATTCAAAGATGAATCAGAAATCCATCTCCGATATCTCCAAAGAGGCGAGAAGCCTTCTCCTTCGCCACCCTTATCCGGGAAATGTGAGAGAATTGGAGAATCTGATCGAAAGGGCGGTGGTTCTCTGTCGCGGAGAGGTCATTACAACCCAGGACCTTCCTTTCCATCTGCAGGAAGGGAAATCCGAAATAGAATTTCGGAAAAAAGAGAAGAGCCTTCCCGAATCCTTGGAGGAGATCGAGAAGGATTTGATTATTAAGGCTCTCCACCAGCATCAGGGGGTTCAGACGAGGGCTGCTGAGAGCCTTGGCATCAGCGAAAGAGTCTTACGATATAAAATAAAGAAATATAAAATTCATTATGATTCTTTGTCTTAGGCCCGTTCGGGGACCGGGCCCTACATTGTTCTATTCTGTCTCTGTAGGGTGCGATCCCCGATCGCACCAAATTACGGGTGGGTGGGGGCGATTTTAGCCTGCCTGCACGAAGCGTTTCGGCGAAGGCAGGTCACCCAAGAGGCCCCGCTTCACGGGACCCTACCCGACAGGGATGTCTTTGAGAATATTGGTGGAGTGATGGAGGGGATATGGAGTTGCTTATGATTTATAAAATCCCTCCTCACCTCCCTTTTCCAAAGGGAGGGAAATACCCCTCTTTGGAAAAGAGGGGTTAGGGGAGATTTTATAAAACAATGTCGTTATTATTATGAGACTGTTAATAAATTTGTTTATCACGAATCACTACTCACGACTTGCGACCCACTACTAACGGGGGAATGAACATGACTCAATATGGCTACCGTTTCTCCTTTGGATATGGCCTAACCCCTATCATCAAGAAATTGGTGATCGTCATGGGTGCTGTCTTCCTGCTCCAGATGTTCGTCAGCGGCAGGATCAACCTATACCTTGGCCTTGTCCCTATTCTCGTATGGAAGAAATATTTTCTGTGGCAACTGGGTACGTATATCTTTCTCCACGGAGGGATCAGTCACATCCTTTTTAATCTCTTGGCCCTATGGATGTTTGGTGGAGAGTTAGAAAGTTATTGGGGATCGAGAAAATTCTTGTTCTATTTTTTCTTCTGCGGGATCGGGGCGGGGATTTGCACCGTGGTTTTTTCTCCTTACCAGTTCATTCCGGTGATCGGAGCCTCCGGAGCGATCTATGGAATCCTCCTGGCCTATGGATGGCTTTTCCCAAATCGGCTCATCTATATTTACTTTCTCTTCCCGATTCCTGCTAAATACTTAGTGATCATCTATGGCCTCCTTGAACTTTATTCTTCCATGGAAGGAACAGGAGGCGGCATCGCTCACCTCACTCATCTCGGTGGGCTTTTCTTCGGTCTTATCTACATGGCCTATCCCTATATTCGGCAAAAAGTTCGCCGCGAATATTTTAAAAGAAAGTGGAATCAAAAAGGTCCTGGCAACAGGGATTATTATCATTAGAAATATTTAGGATTCAAGGGGTCTAGGGTTCCAGTGAAAATCTTATAAAACAAAACCTTGAACCCATGAACCCTCGAATACGTGCTTGCCCGGAGGCATGAAGACGAATTGATTCCCCTCCCCCTCGATGCCTGCCTGCCGGTAGGCAGGGGGGAGGGGAGGGGTGGGGGTGGATTTAGATGGTCCCCCCACCTTAGTCCTCCCCCACAAGAGACTGTGTCGTAATGTCATTCTGAGGCATCAGCCGAAGAATCTCTGTTTTCCAACCTATTGATTCTATGAGATTCTTCACTTCGTTCAGAATGACAAGCATGGCGTTTCCCCCCATTACGACACAGTCTCCAAGGGGGGAGGAGATTAACTTCATATGATTCCCATTGGTACCAGCGGCTACAATTACCCCCATTGGTGGAATGGGGTTTTCTACCCCTCCGATCTCCCCCAGAGAAAGTGGCTCGAATTCTATGCTGAAAATTTTGACACGGTCGAGTTGAACGTCTCCTTTTACCGTCTCCCTAAGAAAGAGGTTTTTGGAGGCTGGTATAAACGCACACCGAAGGGGTTCTCATTTGCCGTCAAGGGAAGCCGGTTTATCACACACATCAAACGGCTGAAGGACTGCCGGGAACCTCTCTCCCTTCTTTTTGACCATGCTTCTCCTTTGAAAGAGAAGCTGGGAGTAGTGCTCTGGCAACTTCCTCCCCGATTCAAATTTGAAAAAGAGAGACTTGAGGAGTTCTGCATCCTCCTCTCCACCCTTCCCCGCTCCAAACGCCTTCGGCATACGTTCGAATTCAGGGACGAATCATGGTTTTGCGAGGAGGCTTTCCGGACATTGGAAGAATTCAATTTTTCCTTCTGCATTGCCCACGGCTCGGGTCTTCCTTTTGTGGAGAGAGTGACATCTGATTTTGTCTACCTCCGCCTCCACGGGGGAGAAGTTCTCTACGGGTCTAATTATTCAGACAAAGAGTTGAAAGGATGGACTGAAAAGATCGAAAAGTGGAGGGAGAAAGGGAAGGATGTCTTTGTCTATTTCAACAACGATGCCTATGGTTTTGCCATCAAGAACGCCCTCACCCTGAAAAAACTCGTCCATAGCGATTAACCTACCCATTATCTTCGGCTTCATCCCCCCTTTACTAAGAGGGTAATACACCCCTCCCTTTGGCCGTCCTTTTCCTGCCGAGGGCAGGCAAGGGAGGTTGGGAGGGATTTTACAAAATCCCCCCTTACCCCCCTTTTCTAAAGGGGGGTAAGGGGGGGGATTATGAATTCCTGGGAAAGGAAAAAGGGGACTGCCCCTTGTTTCAGGGACAGTCCCCTTTTTATGGGGAAGGAGGAAACGGAGCCTTTTATTTTGATTTTGGAAGAAGGTAAAGCTTCTTAATCACTAAAGGTTTCTTTTTTATCCATGTGGCTTCGACACGGACCATGGTACCTTTGGCCAACCGATCCGCTGTGATGACAACAGGGGACCCTTTTTCGTCGAAAACCAATGTATTTGCATCCCAGACAAAAGTCTTTTCATTGACGATCACTGTCTTTTTCGCAAAATCGAGCTGCATCACCTTTCCTTTGCTCTGAATATCTTTTCCCTGAGCAAAAGCCAATCCAGAGAAGAGAAAGACGAAGCACACGATGAGAACAACTTCTTTTTCAAAGAATCCTTTTTTCACTGTCTACCTCCTTTGACATCACCCTTGCCCTGCACCCTACGTGGTGCAGGGCCCGTCCGCCCGCCCCTCCCCCTTGATGGGGGAGGGATAGCCTGCCTGCCGGCAGGCAGGGGTGGGGGTGGAATTGGTTTATGACTTTTTAGAACACCAGCTTCCAAGTCACTGGGAAGAGGCTTCTGGTACTTGAAAGTGTTGGCTTATAAACACCGCCACCCACACCGACATATGCAGTCACTTTGCCTCCAATAACGGTAATGACAACACCGGATGGGATGGCTGAACCGATGATCGCTGTTCGATCGCTCTTGCCCTTAACAACGGTTCCACCAGTGTCATTGGTTAGATCATAATTGAATGCAGCTTCTCCTGTTGCGTAGTTCATGGCATAAATCGATGCCGTCCCTTCACCAATGAAGCAGGGATCTTCTATGGCTTCGGTGCTCGGTGAAAAGCTCGTGAAGTAGGCTGTTTTGGAATAGACCACCGGATTGGCAAGACACTTTTCACCCGAATGCTTGTCCATGGTGATATACCATCCTAAGCTTGACTTTATTGCGTTAAGCTTGGCGGTCTGCTGGTCCGCAGTCAGACTATAGAAGTTTGTCACATCGGTCAGGTCAGATTCACCTTTCGTAGTCGAGGTAGCCTTGTCTTTGAATGCGTAGAATTTGTCTATATCCTTCGTTCCTTTTGGATCTTCGCGATCCCCTGTCCCAAAGAACAGCATTTCGTATTCCCCTGTGCTATCTTTCTCGAAGGTCACGTCCGGCGGGTAGAAGATCCTCCTCTTTTCGCTGCTGCCCGGATTACAATTGAAAATCTTCTTCACCGTCCATTCGCAACTGGGGGTGTAATCCGCCGGGTCTGTATATCCATCCTTGTTCAGATCTCCGATGTTATACCTCCACATCTTGCCATTTGTATCGCCCACATAGATCCGGTCAATCCTCCCGTCGCCATCAAGGTCTATGGCAGCCACATCACTGGGAACCGGATAATCCATGTCCGCCTCGGCCGGGTCCTGACCCCCTGCCCCTGATCTCCCCCAGAAGTAATCCCCGGTCAGCACATCCGCCATATACATACCTCTACCCCCGCTCTGGGTAACGCCGCCCATATTTGGGTTTGCCAGATCCATTTCCGTGTGATAACCTCCTCCGAAAATGGCGACCCACTTGTATCCCGGCGGGTTTGTCGTCTGGCTACCATAGGGCACTTTCGCAATCACTGGCGTTGACCATGTCTGCCCCAGGTCATTGAAGGTACTTTTCCTACCCTCATAAATTCTGTATGCGTATTTTGGGGCAGCGGGGGTCGTGACATCGAGGCCGTAGTAATAGTTTCCCCCTCTCCTCAGCCCGAAGATGAGAATCGCTTTGGTGACGTTTCCATTGCTGTCGTAAGTGACATAAGCCTTCGGTGAGCCATCTACGAATATTCCTGGCGTCTCCGTATGCAACTCCTTCAGTCTGCCCAGGAGATTGGGTGGGATGAAGCCCCAGAGCTCTTGTCCGGTAACATCGTCAAAGGCGTGGAGCATCCCGTCATTCGCGCCAGCATAGATGACCGTCTGCGTTTTATAATTAATGATACAAGGTCTTGAATGGAGAAACGAACCCAGCATCCAATCCCGTTTGTCATCGGTCTCTCCATTATTATTATCATCATAGGCGTCGATTCCCCGAACAAAATTGATGAGGTTGTTTTTCTCGTCTGTTGTAGACACCCCCAACAGGGTTGTCGTGAGGTATGTATTCGTTGTCGTGAAGGCATTCTTTGCGTTTGTTAGCTCGAAAAAGGTGTCAGAATCCCCCGAAGTTTTATCTAAATCGCTGTCAGTCCCCGGTATAATCGTATAGATATTCCGGGCTGAAGTCCGATTCTGCAAGACTTCACCCACGCCTCCCACTTCAACTTCGCCTCCGTCGGCGCTGCTTGTCGTCCAAAACGATTTGGACGAGGGAAAGAAGTCACCGTTTGAATCTATTGCCTTTGTGCCCGTGGAATCGGTAATATCCCCAGCGACGAGAGAACCAGCATTCGTCTGTTGCACCCCATACTTCTTGATGTTTCCACTCCACATCCCGCTCTGATTGGGTCTGAAAAAGGCAAGATAGATGTTATTTCCTGCCGTTGTCTTCTCCATTTTGCTCACAGGAACGATTGGGGCAACAAACGATGAGGTCTTGGCTAGCACCTCGTTCAGAATGTCTGCAAAAGCATCCGCCAGTGCTCCGGTACCAGCAGTCGTATAGAACTTTCCATGACTTTGAGTAGCGGTTCTCTGAAGAAGATCTTTTGCCTTAACGGCATCATCGCCGCCGCTCAAATCCAGCTCAAAACCGATCGTATAGGTAATGATGTTCTGCTTTCCCTGCATGGAATGAAAGTCTTCATCATAATGTTTCTTGGCAACATCGTCCAGATAATCAGACCCCTCGTCCCAGCCGCTAAAACAAGGTTTTGAATCATCGTCACAAGGGGGCTCCTTCTGATCAGCATTCCGATCTCCTACCTGCGTACTTAAGATACTGTTCTTATCCTTCGTTGACATTCCATCCGTCATGAGAATGACATAATTTTTCTGGCAGTAGTATTGAACAGGGCTCGTATAGGTTGTCCCCGAATTGAAATAACTCGCCGCGCCCTGAAAATAGAGCCCTGCCTCATACATCGTTTCGGCTAATGGCGTCCATGAGTCAGCGTAGAGCGCATTAACATCAGCAATCAAGTTCTCCCTGTGAGTCTTATCATTGCCAGCGGTCCCATTATACTTTTCATCTAGACCTTTAATGGTGTTTACAATATGACCACCTTCAGTATTATTATTAAAGGTCATCAACCCAAGCCTCACGTCTGTGATGGTATTCAAAAAGTTGACGATAACCTCTTGAGCAATTTGGATTTTTGACTTGGCGCAGGCTTGCTTATCCTCATTATCCGCATATAAAAATCTCAAATATCTTCCAGTTGCATAAGAGTACGATTTACTCGGGCTGTTGCAGGCTGTATTGTCCGGCTTGCCAGTGTACACTCCCTGGTTATAGGTGGTAAGTTTAGTTTGGGCGGCAACGCACGGAACCGAGGCGACCGTATCCTTATACTTACTCAACGGAAACCAGTTTGATCCTGACTTTTTATAAACCTTCCCTAGCGTACTATCGGTCAGAGTAGGTTGACTGGCAGGTATGGGATAGTTGAAACTGGGGTCATACTCACAGTAAGCTATTTCCCCGGGTGCGTCATCCATGCTCCCTGAGTTGTCGAATATGATCAAAACATTTGGCTCAATGGTCGACTGAACGCCGACATAGAGGTCTGTATCCATGGCAAAGGAATGAGCCGCAAAAAGGAGAAACTGAAGAAAGATGAAACAACATAAGATTTTCTTAAACTTCATAGGAATAACCTCCTTGATCATGATCCTGTGGGGACCAGTCTTACGATCTTCTCCCGGATCTCACAGTTGGATCTGATTAAACTGAGATCCATCTGATCCTGTCCGATCGAATCAATAATGTAATAGTTATAAAGGAAGGCAATGGCACTCATGCCCAAGCCCCTTGGAACCTTCGCAACGGTTGTATGGTAAATGGTCACCTGGGGAGCAGTGGTAAGGGACACGCTGGGAGGCACATCGAGGGTCGGAGCCATCCTTCCCAGGTCGATGGATTCACTCCGAAGCTCCGTGGGAAGGGCACCCTGTACCACAGCGACATAGCCGCTTGACGTATTAAAATTTGCAATATTGGGTAAGACCGATTTAGTGCCTCCATCCGCCGTATAAAAGGCATCGGTTGATCCCCTTTTATTTCCGGAGAGTTTTATCTCGAAAGTCGAGTTCGAGGAGGAGGCAATGCCGATTAGAGATAGAATGACGATCATGAGCAGGGCGACGACCAGCGCCACGCCCGATTGATTACCCAAAATGAGTTTAGATTCTTTTAACATGGTTCATTTCTCCTTCTTTTACCCCGTTAGAGATTTATCTCTAAGCGGGTGAACACGGCGTCTAAATATTCTGTATGAATCATCCCGTTATAGGGCCAAAGGTCTTCTAACGGGGTTTACCTTAAGCTCAGGTTTCTTAATGTCACAGCAGAAATCAAAGTCCTTGGAGAGACCACCTTTGATACATCGGTATTGGTCTGATCCGGTCTTCCCGTTAAACTGACGTTGATAGCAACCACCTTGGGGTTTCCCAGTGCAACCACGCCGGCAGCAGAAAGCCAGTCGTCGTTGATTTGTCCATTCCCATTCTGATCATCCATGATTCCATCATTGTCTCGATCGACCCCGTAAGTGAAGGTCAGTGCGGTGACATTCTCCAATATAATTTCAGCGGGTCTCGCGACGGCATCGACGGTAAGCTGCCGCATCAATCTCGAAGTTCCCGCGTCTCTCCAGTAACGCACCAGGTGGCTCTGATATTTCTGCGCTTCAGTTGCTAAAGTCCTGTCATAGTACTCATAGTTGATGGTAATATCACTGGTCTGAACAGGGGTGGCCAGGGGATTGGCAATGGTAACGTCCGAGTTGACATTGTCATCATCAAACCCTGTCATCCGGAGGTCTCTCAACAAGATCTCCATGGCCCCTCTTACACTCTGCTGGACCTCCATGACTTGATCCTGAATGGCGTAGGTTTTGGTTTGCGAGATGAAGACTCTATAAATGCCAGCCATGGTGATGGCAGCAATGACCAAAGCCACCAGCAACTCAATCAATGTGACGCCCTTCTTATTCAATATCGATCGAATCCTCATCTATTTTCTCCATTCTACTCTGTGACCACCGAGAGAAGTCTCATCGAGTGATTTGAATTCTTGGTTGGATCGGTCCAAGTAATCGTGATCGAAACCCATCTTTGGTCTCCGTTCGTATTTGGCGTAACCGTCCAATTTCGTGTATAAACGATTCCAGTCCCAGGTACCCCCGGTATCGCTGTTGTGATCGTGTCCGTTCCGGTAATGATGCCTGCCCATGGAGATACCCTCAGTTGCTCCAATTTGTCCTGGGCAAACGTGGAAGCTTCGGTCATGTGCCCACCAAAAGAACTATTTCTGGTGGTTGTCATCATGAGCCCTGCAAGGGCTAAGAGAGATATGGCCAGGATGAGCATGGCAATCAGAACTTCCACCATAGAAAAACCTTTTGATTTCATTGATAAATTCATTGCCACACCTCTTAATTCTTCAATTCTGGAATTCATCTTGCATTTACTAAACCTCAAACCGACACCCCTGAAAGAGCAAATAGCGTGCCATACGGTTTGAGAATTCGTAACATGCTGAAATTTAAGAGACTTTTAAAAACTGCCTGTTGGAGAAGTCTTTGGCTATGCCGGAATTTGTCAGGTTCAGTTATGAAATTTTTTGTCCCAGTCATTACTTTTTTCAAAACATATATTCAAGTAATGTGTGTCAAGAACTGTAAATTGGATGAAATTGGCGTCAAAGTCTTTTTGGAGCCTTGTCCGTTATTGAAGGAGTTAATGTGAGGAAGATTGGGAGATGGGTGCCCCACCCATTCCCCTCCCCCTTCCGATGGGGGAGGGTGAGGGTGGGGGTGAACAGGATAAAGACCTTTTGTTCCCCCTCCCCTCTATCCCCTCCCACCGGTGGAGGGGAGAATTGTGGGGTGAGGGAGGTAAGTTGTCATTGCGAGCCCGAAGCCCTGCACTGCATGGTGTTCAGGGCGAAGGGCGTGGCAATCCCGTTTTGAGATTGCTTCGTCGCTACCGCTCCTCGCAATGACCTAGTGGGGCCAATAGATACTTTAACAAGCTCCTGTTATTAGCATAGTGATCTTATGTTAAGCTCGGTTCCGAACATTATTTCAACTTTCTGGAAGAAGCCGTCTCCGGCGGTTTTCTCGAAAAAACTCATTCCATCAGTGCGGCCAAATCTTCATCTGATGATGTCTGGCATCTATCAAAATACATTTCTAAGTCAGTGGGGGACACCGGAGTTTCAGATGGGTCTTGGCCGGCTCGCAGGGTTCTTCAAATTAGATTTTCTCTTCATGAATTGGGGACAGAGTGAGGCAGGAGAATATACTGCTTGGATTTACGAGAAAAGGAACCGAATCCTCTTTTTCAAGAATAAGAAGCTAATCTTTCATTTCAGGTGGGATGAATTCAAGGAGAAATGGAAAAGGCCAAAAGACGAAGTCGATTCCTGGCTGACCCGAAGATCCCGATCCAGCATGGTCACCAGCCTGTCGTATGTTAACTAATGCAAACCCATTAAATGAGATGCTGAAACGAGTTCAGCATGACAAGATGGTTTGGTTCCGGCCTTGGTGTCATCCCGAACTTGTTTCGGGATCTCGGTTTTAGGTTTAGAGAATTTGCGTTTTAGAACTTCTCCCTGTGGGCGGGGTTCTTATTCGGGTCATTGTGAAAGTTAGGATTTGATTATACAGATGTTGTCAAGTCCTGTGAGGACTCCTTCCTTTACTCTTCATTTTTGAATTTCCTTCCAAGATGCGATATCCCTAATCGAAATCAACAAAGATTAAGGGAAATTGTCAGAACATTTTGCAACTTTAAACATGGCCAAAAACCTTAGTTGAATCATAATGGTTAAAGTACGAGCTTACTATTTAAGAATCTTTTTAGCAAAGTCATTTGCCATTTCAGGATTGATTCTTTTTAGGATTCTGTATTCCTCCAGGGCTGGGCCCCGATTCCCAATCATCAAATACGCCAATCCCAGGGAAAAATGGGCCTCCGCAAAATCGGGTTCGATCCGAAGCGCTTCGGTGTAATGTGCGATGGCTTCCTGAGCCTTTCCCTGCCGAGCCAGAGCATTTCCCAGATTGTTATGCGCTTCGGCATGGTGCGGGTCGATCCGTAGCGCTTCCGTGTAATGTGCGATGGCTTCCTGCGCCTTCTCCTGCCCAGCCAGAACATTTCCCAGGTTGTTATGCGCGTCCGCATACTTCGGGTCGATTCGCAGCGCTTCGGTGTAATGGGCCATGGCTTCCTGGGTCTTCCCCTGCCGAGCCAGAGCATTTCCCAGATTGTTATGCGCTTCGGCATAGTGCGGCTCGATCCGCAGGGCTTCGGCATAATGGGCCATGGCCTCTTGGGTCTTCCCTTGGTCAGCTAGGATGACTCCCATGTTGTTATGCGCAGCGGGATAATTGGGGTCGATTCGCAGGGCTTCGGTATAATGGGGTATCGCTTCGTCGGTTCTCCCCAGTTTAACTAAGGAACTCGCCAGTTTAATATGTGCCTCCGGATCGTCGGGCTTGATCCGCAGGGCTTCAGTGTAATAGACAATAGCCTCCTGGGTCTTCCCCTGCCAAGCCAGAACATTTCCCAGGTTGTAATGGCCACTGGCAAAATTGGGGTTGATCCGAAGGGCTTCAGTGTAATGGGCAATAGCCTCCTGCGTCTTCCCTTGGTCATTCAGAGCGACCCCCAGGTTGTTGTGAATTAGATAGTTGCCTGTCGTCACCTTCAGGGTATGCGTAAAGAGCCTAACGTTGTCGTGCCATTTTTGTATCTGTAAGCTCGTAACGACCATAAACATTGAAAGCGATAAGCTTGCAGATATGGCAAGAGTGGCCTTTCCATACCGCCACCCTGCCAAAATATCACCGATACCCCACGCAATCATAATAAATAACCCAATGAGAGGCACATACGTGTACCGGTCAGCCATAGCTTGCGAGCCCACCTGCACCAGGCCAATCACCGGTACAAGAGTCCCCAGGTACCACAGCCACCCCACCAAAAGATAGGGGTATTTACGGGCAGCCCGAACAACCAGAATAGATCCACAAACCAGTAACAAACCAGCCCCTGCTACCTGCCACATAGGCCACATATCCGGCTGTGGGTAATAGACTGCCAAGGGATGAGGCCAGACCATCTTGCCCATATAGGTCACATAGGATACCAAGGCGTTCACAATCCGGGCTTCCAATGGAAACCATTCCAAGTTTTGTACAGCTCCTGCGCTCTGCTGGGCGACAAAAGTAATAACACTTGAAACTGCCGCAAGAGAGAAAAAAGGAACTTTCTCCAGCACCAGATGAAGGGGAAACAACCCTTGATTACCGCCAGGACTTGGTTTAGGGTTGGGCGAGTGAACTCCACCTCGCCCAAACGCAAAACGGCCCAGGGGCCAATAATCCAGCAATAGCAATACAAAGGGAAGCGTCACCAGCATGGGCTTGGACAGAAGGCCCAGGACAAAAAACAGAATGGTCAGTAGATATCGAGTGAGCCCCGGCCGTTCAACGTAACGGAGATAAGCCCACAAGGTGAGCATCCAGAAAAAGGTGCTCAGAACATCCTTGCGCTCTGCTACCCATGCAACCGATTCAACGTGAAGAGGATGTAAGGCAAACAGAGCGGCAACAAAGCTGCTCGCCCAGAATCTTCCCGTCATCCGTTTTAAAACCCAAAATAGCAAAAGAGTATTGGCAATGTGAAAGAGCAAGCTGGTCAAATGATGCCAGCCCGAGTTCAACCCGTAGAGCTGACAGTCCAGCATATGAGAAAGCCAGGTCAATGGATGCCAATTGCCGGTCTCCATCTCCAGGCTCGTAAATGCCCAGATTACCCCTTTCAGAGCCAGCCCCGCCTTTACTTGTGGGTTGTGGTAAACATAAACACCGTCATCTAAATTAATGAATTCATGATTTTCAAGGGGCCAAAAAACAACAAAAGTTGACACAATTAAAAAGAGGACAAGCAAGAGTTGCAAAATGGGACTGGGCAAAGACAGGAACTTTTCTTGCTGCGAATCGCCCTGCGCTCTCTTCCTTTGGCTCTTGATCTTTTGGGAGGGTCTACGCTTTGCCATTTAAGGTTTGTCTAAGGCCTTCCAGAAAGGAGATCAATTTGTTTCTGTACAATGGCTTGGCGATAGGGTTTAGAAACCATACCATTTCAGCTTTGTATCTATAAATATATTTTAGCATTTCTAAAAATGTTTTTCATCAAGAGTTCATACAACTGGCGAACAAAGGGTTGCTGGTCCTCTCTGCCTCTTTTGTTTATTTCCTTCGATAACCATCAACCCCCAGATTATTCTGCTATTGCAGATAAGTAGATGAACTCGTTAATCGAGTTAATTTGACATTGCCTGTCGGATTAAGTCCTGGTCAGGACAACTAATGCAAGCGCAAGAAATGAGATGCTGAAACGAGCCTGATCTTCATCAGTCCAAGGTTCAGCATGACAAGAAAAAGTGTGTCATTCCGAACCCGGTCCTTAACCTTGCCCTGAAACAAGTTCAGGGTCTATCGAATTCGATCTATCGATTTCGGAATCTCGAATTTGGCAATGACAATAAACCAATTGCGTTTGCATTAATTATCCCTTACCCCCCCTTAGAACTAATCCCCCCTTTACCCCCCTTTAGAAAGGGGGGGGGAGGGGGGATTTGAAAATGATTTTCTAATTAAGATAAAGTTTTTCCGCTAAATCTTTCCCGGTAACTGTCTTAAAAGCCTTCCCGACGATCTTCTCGACCCTTTCCCGATCTTTTGAAATGCCGTCTTCTTCGATGTTGACCAGCCAGTCTGCCTCATAAAGAATCTGGAAGTTCAAGGTCTCTTTTTCTCTCGGGCTGTGATGGTGACCGATAATATCACAGATCTCCTCAGCCATCTCCCTCTGGACATTCAATCGCTCTAATATCTCCTTGGCAATGGGAGGCCCCTCCTTCTCCTGAAATTGGCCTGAGTTGCTCCCGTATTTTTTCTCTGCTTCATGAATTCCAATATCGTGAAGATAGGCCGCCCCCATGACGACGAGCGGATTTCCTCCCTCCATCTTCAGAATCTGCTCTGCGTATCTGGCAACCTTGAGAGCATGGTTCAGCCGTTTAAAGTCTGTGCCGAAATACTTCTTCATCTCAAAGGAAATTCTTTCCCTTAATAGATCCCTCTCCGTTTCCTTCTGCTTTGCCTTTACCTCCTCAGGGACCGCCCCGATACACTGCTCTGCATACTGGCACCATTGGGCACACCCAAAGTCTATCTTGGGATTGACGATCTCATGACCGCAACCACGACATTTACGCCTGACCTCGTCTTTGAAGAACTCTACTCTCCCCCCGCACTTGGGGCATTGGGTATCAAAGACATCCCCTGGCTTCCAGTATCTCCAATCCTGACCCGGGCATTTCATAGCACTCCCTCCCTTCCCCCCTTCCCTCCCCCTCGATGGGGGAGGGTTAGCCTGCCTGCCGGTAGGCAGGGGGGGGGGTGATCTAACCTTATTTATTTCGTTTATACCAAAGATCAGTAGTGTCCCAACGTTGTGTTGAAGAAATTATGTAACTACTTAAATACAATGGGAATCAACCATAAAATGTTTTTTTTCGATACAAACTTCCCAATGAGTCATACTTCTTCATCATC
>Ga0315282_10000698_pt1 | contig 66077 bp, 40 predicted proteins | sample YL17G07_20_MG_FD_203693 | JGI IMG/M metagenome (GOLD analysis project Ga0315282, IMG submission 203693) | Sediment microbial communities from Yellowstone Lake, YNP, Wyoming, USA - YL17G07_20 | ecosystem: Environmental > Aquatic > Freshwater > Lake > Sediment | place: USA: Wyoming | collected...
ACTTCCAGAACTGCGCCGCGCTCTGGCCGCTGGGACCGGGCGGCATGACCGTGGACCTTTATGTGGATATAGACCCCTGCCCCACGACCGGACAGACGGTGAAGATGGGTTTCCCGGTGAACTCGATCAACAACACCACATGGTGGGGCTCCATGTACGACAACGAGGGATGCATGGCGCCATGGGGCGACGTCCGGGGCCCCTACATGACCATCCTCTATACCCTGAAACTCGCCAACATGGATAACGCCGCCCCGGGCGACGCGGTGACCTACACCATCTACTATGGCAGGCCGGGCACGGCCAACCTGAGCTCAATAGAGATAGTGGACACGCAGCCACCCTATACCCATTACGTGGCCGGCAGCGCCTCCCCGAATCCGGACACCTTTTGGGACCCCAACTTCGGGCCGCCCGTGAGGCTCAAATGGACCATCCCCGGACCCCTAACGGTTGCGGGCGGCCCCACCGGCGCGGTGACATTCGACCTCTCGGTGGACTGGGGCAACGGCAACGCGTTTGAGTCCGGCTCCGGTGACGTGGCCGCGCCCGAGGGCGTAAGGCTGAACAACGGCGCACAGGTGTTTTTCAACGGCATAGCGGGGTGCGGCGTCAAATCCGTCGTCAACCCGCCGATTACCACCGTAGTAAGACGGTACATGTTCTGGAAACTGGCGAACAACGACGCACTGTTTTCCCAGTCGCTGGGACAATCCCCCGACGAGATTACCTACGAGATATTCCTTAAGAACATGTCCCAAGCCAAGACGTGGTGGGACGTCCATGTCTGGGATTCGGTGCCGCCGGAGGTGGATTTCTTCGGCATTGACTGCGGTTTCGACGACCCGTGCACGGGGTGGACCGTGACGCCGACCGGATGCGCGCCGGCCGGGCCGGGCTGGGACGCGCCGGTGCCCGGAACCATCCTCCTGACCTGGAGACTGGACATGCCGCCCGGCCTGACGCTGACCCTGCGATGGAAGGGCAAGGTCAAGAGCACGGCCAGCGCGGGCGCCACGGCGGTGAACCGGGCATCCGTGCTCGCCTACGGGAGAACGAACATTGTTGGGGGGACGGGCCACGCGGGTCGGGCGCGCAATTTCTCGCACCAGGCCCCCATACTCCTCCCCACCACCTACATCAGTTACGTCGGGCTGGCCGGCTCCGACGACAACAAGGGCACTTGCGAAGGATATTTCATCGCCTTTTTCCCGCTCAACAGAAAGACCCAGTTCGAATTGCGGGGGATACAGTACCAGGGCGCGGGCTGGTCCACGGCGGGCGGCGTTTCCTCGTCCATCGGGTGCCTGTTGGGGGACTGCATAAGCGGGTTCGCCGGCAATGCCGGATGCTCACTGGGTTCCGGGGCGATTTCCGGCGGTGGGATCGCCGGCTGCAAGGCGGAACGGGTGCCGGCCCGGTATGATCCCGTCGCGTTGCACGGGATCTGCCCCGTCTATCCCTTCAATTTCATATACAAGCTGACCTCGAACTCTCCGGTGCTGTGGCAGGCGCTCAACTTCTCGGTGAACTGCGGCGAGGATACCGCCACCTTCTCCCCGGCAACCACCCTTACCTATGTCGGCCTCATGCACTACCTGTGGCGCCGGACTGACACCTCTGGCATCAAGGGGTCCGGCGACTCCCTCTCCCTCATCAATACGTCGCTCAACGCCTCCGGCGCTCCGATAGCCGGGCTCCAGACTTCCGTGCACATATTCAAGTTCGACTATGCTACGCTGTCATGGCAATACGTCCGTACCGCCGAAATTGACGATGAAAGCCAGTTTTTCGACATGGGAACGATGGTGGCCGATGACGGGCCGTGGCGGACGGTGTCCTCGGACGCGCAGCTTGCCGTGTACCAGGGAATGGACAACATGACGGGGCTGGGCGGCAGTTGCACCGAACCGGGCGACACGTTCTCGTCACTGATGCCGATACGCGAGACGGGAAACGTCGTTTCCCAGGTTGGCGTAGGGACGTTCTACGGGCTGGCGACGGGGATGACGCAGCCGCGCAAGGTGGTCATCGGTAACACCGGCGCGGTGGACGCGACATACCGAATATGGCACTACGTGCCATACAACACGCTGGCACTCGCCCCGATGCCGGAAAACCTCAACGGAAGTTCGGGGTTCTGGGCGCTCAAGGGGGTGCATGACGTTCCCGCGGGGCTTGCCGCCGCCGGGAACCCGCGCATCTATGACACGTACAGCCCGGCATTCAACGAATCCTCATTGTCGCTCTTCAAGGTGGAAGTGACTGCAGGGGGACCGATCCAGGTTCTGGCCGGTCACGAGGTCTATTCATGGACCACCGCCGGGGCGGTCCTGCATGCCGCCAACGGCAACCAGGTCGGGACCGAATACTGGCTCCACCATGCCCCTAGCGACGCCTCCTGCGGCGGCGGCCCGGGATTCACCAGCACCCAGGCGGTAAACGTGTTCTGCCCGAAGACCGGCATGGCCATACGGGCCACGGCTGAAAGCGGATATACGGCGACCTATACCACGACCGGCCCCGACCAGTGCGTGTCCTTCACGGCGCTGACGTCGCCCGCGGTCGGGAACAAGCGGAACTACATATTCAGAGTGCTTCCCGGCCCGTCTTCGGGGGACGTAATCGCCCAGTTCCTGTCGTGCCTGGTGCGGCCAAAGGAATACACGGCTCCGTTCCTCCGGACGGGCACCCATTACCAGATAATCGCGCCGCCCGTCGTCTTCCTGGGACAGTCCTTCTGGATAACCGTCATCGTCCTCGAGAGCATTGGGACGACCAAGACCGACTACGCCGGGACAACCTCGTTCAGCTCGACCGACCCCGGGGCAAAGATACAGGGGGCGTCCATGGACTCCTACAACTACACCTGGAACGGGTGCGGCCCGGAATGCGGCGTGAAGGTGTTCGTCAACGTGATGTTCACCCGGCTCGGCCTTCAAACCATTGTGGCCGTGGACATGCTGGACGGGTCCATCAACGGGCTGACAGCCATCCTGGTGGTCGCGGCGGACGTGAAACTGGAAAAACGGAAACGGTTGTCCATCGCCGCCTCCGGCGACACGGTCCAGTTCCAGATTTGCTGGAGCAACTTCTCCTCCGCGACCGCCTTCTCCTTCACCATCACGGACGCCGTCCCGATGGGAACCACCTACGTTCCGGAGGTGGCGAGCACCATGCTGTGCGGCTCCAGCGCGCCGGTGCCCGGCATCACGGTGTGGTACTCCACCGCGACGACCACGACGCCGCCGGGGACCTTCACGAGCGTGCCGGGGACGGGCTCGCCGCTGGGGAACACCCGCTGGCTAAGGTGGACGATCCGGGACGTCTACGTCAATTCGACCGGCTGCGTGTGCTTTAAAGTAAGTGTTAACTAACGGGGTTGCCCTGTTCGGCCTCCCGGCCGCGAGCACTTACCTTAGGATCTGCCTCTTCAACGCCGACCCGTCAACCTGGTGGTTGGGAATGCCGCCGGAAGCCATGAGTGCGGCGGCCGCACCGGCGGCCTCCCCGATGCCGGCCACAACCGGCATGATGCGTAACGAGGAGTGGGCCTCATGCGTGGAACTGATGCACCGGGAGCCGATGAGCAGGTTGTCCGTCCTCCGCGGGACCAGACAGCGGAACGGCACCTCGTAGTAATCGCCCTCCGGCACTCCCTGCATCACCGTGCCCGTCCCGGCCGGGTTATGGATGTCCACGGGGTAGCTGCTCCGGGCGATGCCATCGGGGAACTTGGCCCCCCGCAGGACATCCCCGCCGGTCAGGACATACCCGCCAATCACCCGGCGGGTTTCCCGTACGCCAATCTGGCAGGCCATCTTGATCAGGTAGGCGTCCCGGAAGCGGGGCGAGCGCCTCCGGAAAAGTCCGACCAGTTCCATCACCTGCCGGCGCCCCTCGATTTCCGCCTTTGTCAGCGCCACCGCGTCGGTGCCGGGGAGGTTGACTACCCGGGTCGTGTTGAAGTGATAGGCGTGCGGAACCAGCGTCCCGAATATCAGCACGTCCTCCCGGGGATTGGTGATTTTCCGCCTCTTCTTGGCCCTGAGATACAACGGGGTCAACTCTTCCGCCAGTTTGAAGGGGTGTTTCCGCCCCCTCACCCCCCCCACGCGAAAACACAGCGTCATGGGTTGGCACTTGCCGTCCTCCGGACGTCCCGTTTCGGTTTCCTCGCCGGCCATGAACGCCACATCCCCGTCCCCCGTGGAATCAACGAACACCTTCGCGCCGAGGACCATCTTCCCCGACTTGCCATGCGCAGTCACGGACTCCAGCCGCCTTCCCGAACGATGGATCCCGGTCAGGAGGGAATGCAGGAGAACCTCCACCCCATAGTCCGCCATCATCCGGTCCAGCACCACCTTCATGACCTCATCGTCAAAGACGCGCCGGTCCGGGGCCAGCGCGCCCGCCCGTTCCAGCCGGGCAATGAGCTCCAGAAACCTGGCAGTGGCTAGATTTTTCCCGCCGCCCTTTCTCCCGAGGCGGTAAGGCATGAAAGGGTTCACGAGTCCGGCGGTGGCCATCCCGCCGAGGAACCCGTACCGCTCGACCAGCAGGACCCGGGCACCCCGTTTCGCCGCCTCGGCCGCGGCGCATACCCCGCCCGGCCCCCCGCCCACGACCACGACGTCATACCGTTTTCCCGACATGGCCCGGCTAATCCCCCGCCGTCAGGAAGGTGACGGCGTCACCCGCCCGCCCGACGGTCCATGCCGCGGAAACGGAAAGGCGCCCGGTGGCCGGGTCGCGAACGGCTGGCGGGGATTCCATTCGCCGTCCGTTCAGGACCAATTGGACGACCTGTTGCGCCGGAACGGTTTCCAGTTCCCGGAACCGCATCAGGCGGCCGCCCAGCCAGCGGGTCACCCGAAGCGTCGTCTCCCGCAGGCGTCCACGCCGGCGGTCCGTGACTTCCCCCCAGAATGACGGGAAGAACACCGGCATGCGGAGCCGGCCGCCGCGCGTCGGCGCCCCGCGCGGGGGGGCCACCCGCAGAAAACCGCCGAGCGCATCCAGCGCCACCCCGGCCAGCGCGGGAAGGACACCCCAGGAAGCGGGATAGGCCATGTAGTACCATCCCCAGCCCGGAGTATCGTTGCGCGGCCCCTGAAAGACGAGGTTCGTGTCCCACCGCTTTCCCGCCCCTTCCGCCGCCCTGTCGTGCCGCCGCAGAACCTCCAGCCCCTCGCGCACCAGCCCCGCCGAGATGGCGGGGAACGCGAAGTAGGCCTCCGCATACGGGAGCCAGGCGAGATTGTACGATCCGGCCGGCCCGGCCTCCACGGGCGGACACAGCCATCGTTTCGTCAGGTGGCGCCGGGCAAGGCGGCACAAAACCGCCCTGGCGCGCGCCGGCGGCACGACCGGAGGAAGGCCTAGGTGGTCGGAGAACCACTGGCCCGCCAATTGGTAGAGCATCGAGGCGCTTGAGCGTCCGGAGTGCGGCCGTGGTCCGCCCCGGGAATTCCGCCACAGGGTATCGCGCCAGGTCAGGTAGTAACCTTTCCGGGCATCCCAGAGAATCCGCTCCAACCCGGCCCGGACCTTCCCCGCCCGGGCGAGATGCGCACGCGCCCCGGCCGGGCGGCCGGCCAACCGGGCCATCCGCGCGGCCGCCTCCAGCGCGGCGATGGTCAGCGTGGCTACGAACGGCGACGCGCCGAAGTTGCGGTGGCTGTCGAAGGTGGACGAACTGCGCCCCCACAGGTCCGGGATGGAATCACCGTTCTGGTCCAGCCGCCCCTGGAAATCCAGCGCGGCCCTGACGCGGGGATAGAGCCGGCGCGCCAGCGCCCGGTCACCGGTCCACGCGGCCAGACGCCACGTTTGCAGGACAAAAGCCGGCGCAAGGTCGGGCCAGTGCGCCGTCAGCCACTCCGGGTTGCCAAGTTTCCCTCCCTCCAGGTCATCCCATCCGGTGTCGTGCCGGATGGCCCCGGCGCGGTCCAGCCTTCCGCCGAACCCGCCTGTGCGAAGGCTCCAGTGCGGGGCAAACCGTTCCGGATGGTCCCTCCCCACCTGACCCCGGGCAAAGAGCGCGAGTTCGGACCGGTCCAGGCCCGGGAACGACATCGAGGTGAACACGGATGAGGCGTTGCGCTGGTCGATGGTCCCCAGGCAACCCTCCATGCAGGTCGGGGATTCGCTCACCGTGAAACGGCCGTTACGGACATACCAGGTGTTGGCAAACATCGGGAACAGGTTGTCGCACAATTTGTTCACCAGCCAACGCGGCATGGTCGAACGGTCCAGCGCCCCGTGCCATGCGCGCACCCCCGCAAGGAGCCTGTGGCGCTCCCGAAGGAACCACGCGCCCGCGTCCCACGCCCCCCTCCACCAGCGTTCGTAGGCGTGGCCGTACTCGGCGCGGGAACGCGCGGCGGTCAGCCGGGGAAACCACCAGGAGAGGGAGAAGGCGACCTCCTTCTCCCCCCCGGGCGGTACCGTCAGCGCGGCCGCCAGCCAGCCGGCGCCCGGACCGCCGCCGCCCGGACCGGTAAGTTCCCCCCGTTCCGCGAAGCCGCGCCAGAGTCCCCCGCCCTCCGTGTCCCACTGCCCCGGTTTCCAGCCCGGCGCGGCGGTGATTCGCAGTCCTGGCGCCCGCTCAACCATCAGCGCGTATTCGCCGCGGACCCTGGGGACCAGCTCCCGGTTGCGGCTCGAGAAGACCAGCCCCGCGCAACCGCCGGCGGAACGGAACGCGCAGGTCTGCCCCCGAAAATCGTTTACCGGGACGCCGGAAAAACCGCCCACCCCCACAAGGTTCGGCCAAGAAAAAGAGAGCGCCGCACGAACAGGTCGCCGGCCGGGATTGCGCAGGCGGAACACGAACCCGGCGGCGGGAACCGAGGAATCGCGGTATCCGGAACGCTCCGGCTCATCCAGACGGAACGAGGCAAAAGCGGTCAGGGAAACCCGGATACGGCCGAGCCGCGCGTAGGAGACCTCGGCAAGCGGGAAACGGCCGCGGAACCGCATGCGGGACGTTCCCGCGGCCCTCATCCCGGCGGGCGCGGTCCTCCTGAGGACCCATCCCCCTCTTCCACGCTCGTGGTAGGCCAGGAAGGCCGCCGGCATCCCGCCGACAGGGACGGCCCAGTCCGTGCGGGCATACTCGTCTGCAATCGGGACGTCCCAGTTGTTCGAAGCCGTGACGTTGCGAAAGGTTCCGTCCGGGGAAAATTCCACCTTCCCCGCCCCGATGCCGCCCAGCGGCACCCCCGAACTCACGCCGTCCTTCCCCATCAGTAATCCGCCTCACACCATATTACATGGCGACAACGAAAGCCGCGAACGCCGGACGGAGGAGTCGGGGGAAACCGAAGCGGGAAAATCCACGGTAAATATAGTGCTGGTTCCAATAAAACCAATCCAGATACCCCCGGAAACGATCTGCTACGCTCCATACAATAGGTGGGTTGGTGCCAACAGGAAGAAACCGTTGTATATTGGACACGGTATTACGTGCATGAAGTTCAGCGGGAAAATCGCTAAAGGGAACTTTTTCAGGCCAGCCTGCCTCGGAACCCTCGCCGCGACCCTGGGCGTGTTTCTTTTGACTTCCCCCACCCGGGCCGACTGTGTGCTGGATGTGTATCCGCGGCCTGAACCCGCTTTCAGCGCCTACACGACGGTCTTCCCCAATTGGGCCACCATCCCGATTTCCTCCTTTTCCATACTCTTGTGCGATGACTCCTCCTGTCCCACATGCCCTTCAGGCCCCATAACCGGCATAACGCTGGTCAACTACGGCACCGCCACCGGCGGCACGGGCGGCGACGTCGCAAACCTTTACTGCTGGCTGAGTTGCGGCTCCAAAACCTACAATTCCGGGATGCTCGCCATGACGTGGGCGGGAACCTGGGATGTGGGGGGAACCCCCTACCCGGCCTGGACCTGGGCGGGCTCCAAGGGGGGCGTGGAAGTCTGCACCAACTGCGGATGCGAGCTGGCCCTCTATGTCTACGCCGACATCAACGATTGCCCTACGGACGGGGCCACCATCCAGCTTGCGCCGAATTCCAATTCCATCCTCAATCCCACCTGGCCAGGCGGAATCTACGACTCCTGCGGGTGCTCGGCGCCGTGGTCCAGCGTGCCGGACCCCATGGCAAGGACCATCCGGTACGTGTTCAAGCAGGCGGATGCCGACTCCGTCTCGCCGGGCGACACCGTCAACTACACGGTCTACTACGGCCGGCCCGGGACGGGAAGCATCGGGCCGATTGTCATAATCGACACCCAGCCGTCCTACACCCACCTCCTGGCCGGCAGCGCGTCACCCGCCCCGGACCCGTTTTGGGACCCGAACCCCGGTCCGCCGCTCAGGCTGCGCTGGACATTCCCCGGTCCCTTCACGACCGCCGGCGGGCCGACCGGCCGGATTAATTTCAGCCTGACGGTGGACTGGGGCAACGGCGACTCCTTCGAGCCGGGTTCCGGAAATGTCGCCGCGCCGGAAGGCACCTTCCTTTTCAACAGCGCACACATGTCCTGGACAGGGGGTGGTTGCGCATCCGGCCGGGTGTCCAATATTCACGCGGCGGCGGTGCGCCGCTACCTCTTCTGGAAGGTGGCCGACAACGACCTGCTGTTCGCCCCGCGACTCGGCCAGCCGGACGACGAAATAACCTACGAACTTTTCGTCAAGAACATGTCGGACTCGAAGACCTGGTGGGACGTGCGCATCTGGGACACGGTGCCGTCCGACCTTGACGCGTGGAGCTTCGGTTTCGACGACGCCTGCGCCGGATGGACCATGACCCCGACGGGATGCGCGGCCGCCTCGCCGGGATGGGTCCCGTCGGCGCCCGGCACCACCCTCCTGACCTGGAAACTGGATATGCCGCCGGGCATGACCATGACCCTGCGCTGGAAGGCGAAAGTGAAGCCCTCGGCCCAAATGAACACCACCGCCATCAACCGGGCCTCCCTGATGGCCCTCGGCAGGACCAGAATCGTCGGCGGAACCGGGCACGCGGGAATCCCGAAAAACTTCACGCACGAGGCGCCGATTCTCCTCAGGACCACCTATACCAGCTATGTCGGCATCGAGGCCACCGACCTGGGCACCTACGGTTGCACGAAGGGCCAGACCTGGTTCCTGACCTTCTACCCGCTGAACAAGGCCACCAACTTCTCCCTTTACCGGAAGTGGTGCGGCCCCTCCGCCCCGGCCGATCCCGGCTGCGCCGCGTTCGCGGCCAACGGCGGGGTGAGCCCGGCCATCAATGTCATGGCGGGAACCTGCACCGGAGGTCCAGGAACCGACTGGGAAATGGGCTGCAAGGCCGAACGCGCCCCCGCCCGCTTCATCCCCAGCCAGTTCTCGGCCAACCAGAACCCGGCGGTCCCCTTCAATTACCTGCACAAGCTTGTTTCCAATTCCCCGCTGATATGGGAGCTCTCGGTATGCTTCGAGGGCGGGCATTCAAACACATATTCCGGCACCACGAACCTGACCTTCGCGGGCTACGCCGTCTACACCTATTCGATGGTTGACTCATACCCCCAGCTGGTCAACAACCTCTACATCGTGAACACCAGCGACACTGCACCCACCACCGTGCACATGTTCGACTGGAACCCGACGTCGCTCTCCTGGGATTACCTGACTACATCGGAACTCTACACGGGAAGCCAGTGGGCATACGTGCCGGCGGTGCAGAACCATTACCGGATAATCTCCTCCGACGCCCGCATCATCGTCCACAAGTGCTACCCGGGAGGAGGCGCGACGGGCGACGAGGGCAACCTTGGCACCATGGTCCCGAACCGCGAGAACGGCAACCTGGTAAACTCCACCACGCCCGCCACGTTCTATCTCTGGGCAGGACACCTCCCCGCGGCCAATGCCGTCATCGTCGGCAACGTCGGCGCCGCGAACGCCACCTACGACGTCTACCGCTACACTCCGTTCGATACGACCCTGACACCGCCGTCCACCAGCGTAACCTCGGACCTGGTTGGCAACGCCGGGTACTGGGTCGATATGGGGAGCGACACCGTCCAAGCGGGGCTGGCTGCGGCCGGTAACGGCCATGTATACGGCACCGCCTACGACCCGGGCCGCTTCACGGTCCGCTACCGGCTATACAAGATACGGCTGACCAGCGGAGGGCCCATTCAAATTTGCACCGGCCGCTACCTCATGCAGGCCCAATCGGGCGGCTCAATGATCCACTCCTCGGATCCGGCGGGCGCTCAGATGGGGCGTGAGTTCTGGCTGCACACCTCCGCCGAGGAGGAGGTCTGCGGGGCGGGGGCGGTTTCGGCCATCAACATCTTCTGCCCGAAGATGACCATGGTGGTGAACGAAACAACCAGCGACGGCGCCGCCGCCACCTACACGACCGGCGCCGCCGACCAGTGCGTGGCGTTCATGCGCCTGACCAATCCGGCAAGCGGGAGCAAGCGCAACTATCGCATCAACGTCCTGGCGGGCGGCAACCCCGGCGACGCCATCGCCCAGTATTTCTGCTGTTATATCGGCTCGAAGTATTACACCGCGCCGTTCCTGGCCCTGGGGGTTTTCTACAACATCATCGCCCCGCCCGTGGTCTTCCTCGGCCAGTCATTCTGGATAACCGTCGTGGTTATGGATACCGGCGGCGGGACCAGGACAAGCTACAATGGCACCACCTCGTTCACCTCGACGGATCCCGGGGGAAAGATCGAGAGTGCCAACATGGACTCCTACGACTACGGCTGGACCGGCTGTCCGGGGACCTGCGGCGTGAAGATATTCTTCAACGTTAGCATGACCCAACTGGGCCTGCAGACCATAATGGCGCAGGACACCATTGACGGATCCATCATGGGACTCACCGCAATCATGGTTGTCGCCGCCGACGTGAAGCTGGAGAAGCGGAAAAAACTCACCGTGGCCGCCTCCGGCGACACGGTCCAGTTCCAGATTTGCTGGAGCAACTTCTCCTCCGCGACCGCCTTCTCCTTCACCATCACGGACGCCGTCCCGATGGGAACCACCTACGTTCCGGAGGTGGCGAGCACCATGCTGTGCGGGGCGAGCGCGCCGGTGCCCGGCATCACGGTGTGGTACTCCACCGCGACGACCACGGTGCCGCCGGGGACCTTCACGAGCGTGCCGGGAACGGGCTCGCCGCTGGGGAACACCCGCTGGCTAAGGTGGACGATCCGGGACGTCTACGTCAATTCGACCGGCTGCGTATGCTTTAAGGTCTCAGTAAATTAGAAGTTGCCCTGTTCGGCTGGTGCGCCAACGGCGCACAATAAATTGCCATTCCAATGCCGCAGGCACTTCCTGTGCCTCGCGAGGGCGCGAAGCGTCCGAGTCGAAGGGCTTCAAGGTGAGCGTCAATTGAACGGGAAAATAGTCCAGGAAGGTAAAATGCCCCCTATTTGACCCCGAATGATTGCCGGAATGAGCGGGGAGACATGCCAACTATCTTCTTGAAGCATTTGGAAAAATGGAACTGGTCGCTGAATCCAAGTTCCTCGGATATATGGCGGTTGGTGCAGGAGCCGGAAATCATCATTCGGCATGCGCGCTCGATGGTCTTGCCTAGGCGGTATCGCTCGGGCGGAGTCCCCAGCGTCCGGACAAACAACTTTCGGAAAGTCTCATATTGATAGCCAGCTCGTCTTGCCACGTCACGCATGCCCAGATCGCCGCGGCTGGACGACTCAAGCAAGCGGCATGCGCGCAGGACGGAAGCCCGTCCCCGCCTTGATTGAGCATCGCCGGTCATGCCAAACAACATGTCGGCGAGCACTTCCTGGAGCCTGCATAACTCAATGAGCGGATGCACCGGGCCGGCGCTCCCAAGCTCGCCGATTACGGATTCAAGCCGGTTCAGCCAGTAATCAACCGGTTCAAAATGGAGCACCGGCGCATGCGGATCGAGGAATCCGGCTTTCCTCCATGCATCGAAAACAGGTCCGTTGAAAACCAGGTAGAACTCTGTCCATTTCTGGTCGTCATACGCTCCGTAGCGGTGCTGGAGCTCCGGAAACGCAATAATAAGGTCTCCGGGAACGATGGCGCGCCTCGTGCCATTGGCATCCTCGTACCAAGCCCGCCCTGCTGCCGAGTATGCGAGCCCGTAATTACCCAGAATCCTCATCGCGGAGACGCCCCGGCTGTTGTTGATGAAGCCATACTGCGAAATACCGCCGAGAGGTGTCGGATTTTCATCACGAAAGATAAAGATGTCCTTTCTGGCTTTTATCATCACGGCCTTACCAAAATATACATGCTTTCCCCCAAAAGCGCCATTCCCACGGCGTTCTAACTGTGCAAGTATGGAGTTTGCACGCCTGCTTGAGGGAATGGGAAGATGCAGGGCAAAAGGCCGAGGAGGAACCTATTGTCTGACAGAACGCGATCCATGACCCTGGCGGCGGCCCTGTTCATCGTGCCGGCCGGCAGCCCGGCCTGCCTTTTGGATGTTGCCTATGATTCGCAGTCTCCGAGCATACCCTACCTGTTCCCCAACTGGCAGAAAGCCGAGGTGGTTGATTTCGACACCGTTTGGTGCAATGGAACGGCCTGTCCCGGCGCCACTGACGCCACCATCAGGGGCATGACGATATTCAACTACGGCACCGCCGCCGCCGGGACAGACATCAAGGCGATCTACACCTGCTTCGGCTGTTACCGCTCCGCCAACGGTGCTTGTAATCCCGCGCAGACCCTGACTTACGCTGGCGTCTGGAATGTCGGCGCGGGTTCCTACCCGGCCTGGACTTGGTCCGGCTCGCTTGCCCTCAACACCGACCCCTGTAACGCCGGGGCGTCCGGTTGCGCGTGCATATACGTCCTGCGCGTCTTTATCACCGTGGGAGAATGCCCGGCGGACGGGGCGACGGTGAAGCTGGGCCCCGGTTTTAATGACGGCTTGAATCCTCTCTGGCCGGGAGGCATTTATGATGCGGTTGGTTGCGTGGGGCCCTGGAACGAAATCTCGGACCCCTCCATCCACCCAATCGTATACGCGGTCAAAGTAGGGGACCAGGACCAGGCGGCACCGGGTGACACCGTGAATTACACGATATATTACGGGCGGCCCGGGACCGGATCGCTATCCAGTATTACCGTAATAGATTCTCAGCCTCCATACACGCACCTCGTTTGGGGAAGCACTTCGCCTTCACCGGACGCGGGTTGGGATCCCAATCCGGGGCCCCCGCTGAAAATGCGGTGGACGATACCCGGCCCGCTGGGTGTGAGCGGCGGACCAACGGGAAAAGTTCTGTTCTCCCTGACCGTTGACTGGGGAAACGGAAACTTATTCGAGCCGGGTTCGGGAAACGTAGCGGCACCGGAGCAGGAAAGGCTGGGCAACCGCGCCCATGTTTTTTTCGGGGGAATCGCAGGATGCGGAACGGACCAGGTTGTGACGTCGCCCACAACGACAGCGGTCAGGCGGTTCCTTTTTTGGAAATTCGGCGACAACGACCTGCTCTTTTCCCCGACCCTGGGGCAGTCCCCCGACGAAATGATCTATTCCATCTTTGCGAAGAATGTCTCGCCGGAAAAGACATGGTGGGAGGTACGTATCTGGGACACGGTGCCGCCGGAACTCGACGTGTGGTGCCAGGACTGCGGATTCGAAGACCCCTGCGCTGGCTGGACCATGACCCCGACCGGGTGCGCGTATGCTTCTCCCGGGAAATCCATCTCGGGAGGCGTCACCCTCCTGACCTGGCGAATGGACATGCCGCCTGGCATGACCATAACCCTGCGCTGGAAAGGGCAGGTCAAGGCCACCGTGTCTCCGGGCGGCACCGCAGTGAATCGAACCGAAATACTAGAATACGGGAGGACCGGCATCGTGAGCGGAACCGGCCACTCGGGAAAACCGAGGAGCTTCTCCCACCTCGCGCCGATAGTCCTGCCCACCACCTATGTCAGCTATGTGGGGATCGCGGCCGGTGACCAGGACAATGGATGTCCCGGCTTCATCATGGACCTCTTTCCTCTCAATAAAAAAACCCAGTTCGAACTGAGGGCATTGCAATACGAGGGGACCGGATGGTCCACCTCCGGCGGGGTCAGCGCGTCCATCGGCACGCTCATCGGGGACTGCATAGGCGGGTTCCCGGGCGGCGGCGGAATACCCGGCGGCGGAATCGCCGGATGCAAGGCTGAGCGCGTCCCGGCAGCCTATGACCCGGCCGGCTGGCAGGGAACCTGCCCGACCTTCCCCTCGAATTTCGTCTACAAGCTGACCTCGAATTCACCCGTCGTATGGCAGATGCTGACACATATTTCAGCCGACGCCGAAGACAACCACACATACGCGCCCTCAACCACCCTCGCCTTCACGGGACTCATCCATTACATGTGGCGCCGGACCGGAATCGACCAAAGCGTCGGCTTTGGCGATTCCCTGTCCATGATCAGCACAGCCAAGGACGCTTTCGGCGTCATTGACGCTTCACGCAAGACAACCGTGCACCTCTTCCGCTACGAATACGGCACCCTCTCCTGGGTCTACCGGCGAACCTACGAGCTCGACGGCGAAAGCCAGACCTACGACATGGGGACTTCTTCCGCCGAAGAGGGCCCGTGGATGACCGCTTCCTCCGACGTTCAACTGATCGTCAACCACGCCTTCAACAACAACCCCCTGATAAACTGCTGTGCCGGATGTTGCGCAAACAACTTTTCCGCATTCATGCCGAACCGGGAAACCGGCAACGTCGTTTCGCTGGCGGGAAGCGGCACACACTACGGTCTTGTTGCAGGCGATAAGAACGTCAACGTCATCCTGGGCAACGTCGGGCCAACGGACGCATCCTGCCGCATATGGAAGTATGTTCCTGCCAACCAGATATCGCTGGCACCCATGCCGCCGGACCTTAACGGTACGTCGGGAAACTGGGTGCCCCAGTCAAATGAAACCGTTCCCGCGGGGCTGGCCGCCGCAGGCAATCCCCGGGTTTATTCACTTGATGGAGCGGTCTTCAAAACGACCGGCCTTACGCTTTTCAAGGTGGAGGTTCTGTCGGGCGGCCCGGTGCAGGTCCTGCACGGCGCCAAGGCGTATACGACGTGGAGCGGGGGTTCGGTCATACACGCGGCCAATGGAAACCAGACCGGCCAAGAATTCTGGCTTAACGACACCTACCTCAACGACAACTGGGGCAAATGCAGCACGGGCGAATACACTATGACGGTGAACCTATACTGCCCTAAAACAGGCATGGCTATCAGGGCGGTTTCGGGCGACGGATACTCCGCCACCTACACGACCAGCGGCCCCGACCAGTGCGTGTCCTTCACCGCGCTCACCAACCCGGCCATCAACGGCAAGCGCAACTACCGTTTCTCCGTCCTGCCTGGTCCCTCCACCGGGAACATCATGGCTCAATTCATACAATGCAATATTACCGAGAAGGGCTACACCGCCCCGTTCCTGGCTACCGGCACCCATTATCAAATCATTGCGCCACCGGTTGTTTATTTGGGACAAAGTTTCTGGATTACCATCGTCGTTCTCGAAGTGGGGGGCGGCACCAAGACCGACTACACCGGCACCTCCTCCTTCACCTCGACCGACCCCGGAGCGAAGATAGAGGGAAAAGCAATGGACTCATACAACTACACCTGGGTGGCAGGCGACGCGGGGGTGAGGATTTTCATGAATGTGATCTTCAATACCATGGGAGTACAGACCATCGTCGCCGTTGACACCCAGGACGGGTCGATATCCGGACTCGCCGCCACGCTGGTGGTGGCGGCGGACATCAAGCTGGAGAAACGGAAGAAGCTGTCGATAGCCGCATCGGGCGACACGGTGCAGTTCCAGATTTGCTGGAGCAACTACTCCACCTCAACGGGGTTCAGCTTCACCATCACGGACGCAGTGCCGATGGGAACATCTTACGTTCCCGAAATCGCCAGCACGATGCTGTGCGGAACGAGCGCACCGGTACCCGGAATCACCGTCTACTACTCCACGGCGACGACCACGGTGCCGCCGGGGACCTTCACGAGCGTGCCGGGTACGGGGAGCCCGCTTGGAAACACCCGGTGGCTTCGCTGGACCATCCGCAACGCCTACGTCAATTCGACCGGCTGTGTGTGCTTCAAAGTAAGTGTTAATTAGGGGGATTACCCTGTTCGGCCTCCTGGCCGCATGCGCGAATGCGCATCGCGAGCCTCGTACCAGGGCGAAACGCCCGGTACGGGGCCGAGTCGAAGGGCTTTAAGGTGAGCGTGAACTGAAGTAGCTGTCAGCCGGTCAGCTTTCAGTTGTCAGTTTTACGGAAAGCATGTTGGGCAATTCCTGCTGATAACTGACTACTGACCGCTACCTGCTGAATGTCAGGGTATAATCCTCCTCACATGGCGAAACAGGCTTCGGCGAAAGGCCTTGAATGGTTCCAGGACGCGAAATTCGGGATGTTCATCCACTGGGGGCTCTATTCCATCCTCGCCCGGCAGGAATGGGTGATGGACATCGAGCGAATCCCGGTCCCCGAATACGAAAAGCTGGTCCCCCGCTTCAACCCGGTCAAATTCGACGCCGCGGAGTGGGTCCGCCTCGCGGCCGAGGCGGGCCAGAAATACTTGGTCATAACCAGCCGTCACCACGACGGGTTCAGCATGTACGACACGAAACTCAACGATTACAAGGTCACCCGCACCCCCTTCGGCCGCGACCCGCTGGCCGAGCTTGCCGGGGCCTGCCGCAGGAACGGCGAAGTAAAGCTCGGGTTCTACTCGTCACTCCTCGACTGGCACCACCCCGCCTACCGGTTCAGGAAGGAGAGCGGGCTGGCGTGGTCCGACTACATCGCGTTCCTGCACGGACAGGTCAGGGAGCTGTGCACGGGTTACGGCGAGCTCGCCTGCATATGGTTCGACGGGGACTGGCCAAACCACCTCATCAATGAATCAAACGCCCACTTCCGGCCGGGCGGGTCGTTCGAATACGAGAGGCTTTACGACATGATACATGCCCTCCAGCCGGACGCCGTGGTAATCAACAACCGGCACGTAAAGCCGCTCCCGGGGGAGGACGTGCAGGGGTTCGAGCAGGACCTGCCCGGGCAGAATTCGGCCGGGTTCAACGCGGCGGAGACCTACGGCTTGCCGCTCGAGACCTGCCTGACCATAAACGACAATTGGGGATACCACGCGGGCGACGGCAACCACAAATCGGCGCGGCGGCTCATCCATACGCTGGCCCGCGCTTCCTCCGCGGGCGCGAACCTCCTCCTCAACGTGGGGCCGACTGCGGAGGGCGTCATCCTCCCCGTGCACGCGGAAAGGCTGGTGAAGGTTGGCGCCTGGCTGCGCCGGAACGGCGAATCGGTCTACGGCACCCGGGCCGGCGCCCTCCCGGCGGACCCGCACATGGTCAGCACCCGCCGCGGCGACGCCCACTACCTTCATCTCCTGGATTACGAGGGCGACTGCGCGCGGGTGAGGAACGTCCCGCCGGGCGCCGTGCGGGCGACCCTGCTGGCCGACGGCTCGCCCCTTGAATCGGGGCGCGAGGGGGACGACATGGTCATCGCCGTCCCCCCGGAAAGGCGCGACCCCGCCGACACAGTTTTAAAACTGTCGTAGAACTCTCTTCCCGGACCAGCAAGGCGCCCTCAGACCCCTCTCCCCGAAGGGGAGAGGGGACAGGCCACCCGCAAGGGAATCGGGGGTATACGGCCATGCCACCGTTCGCGTTGCGCGCGCGGTGTCATCACCGCCAGGTGGCAAAGTCCAACATGCTTCGACTCCTGCCGCGCCGCGTCCTCGCGGCGGGGAATTGGAGAGGAAGGGGAAATCCCCCTTCTTTCCAAATCCCTCACCCTCGCTGGCCCGGACTCCCTCTCCCACCAGGTGGGAGAGGGAGGTTTCTGGCATGGTATACTCGGCCCTCAGGAGGAGACACGATGCCGACATGGAAACACCTTTTTGAGCGCAAGCCGCTCGCCATGCTCCACAAGGAGATGGTAAGCGAGAACCGGCTCCGCCGCGTCCTGGGTCCCTGGTCCCTGACCAGCCTCGGCATCGGCTGCGTCATCGGCGCGGGCATCTTCGTCATCACCGGGCTGGCCGCGCACTACAAGGCCGGCCCCGCGCTCATCCTGTCCTTCGTCGTGTCGGGGGCGGCCTGCATCTTCGCCGCGCTCTGCTACGCCGAGTTCGCCGCCATGACCCCGGTCGCCGGCTCCGCCTACACCTACGCCTACGCGACGCTGGGCGAGCTTTTCGCCTGGATAATCGGCTGGGACCTTATCCTCGAATACACCGTCGCCTCCAGCACGGTCGCCCACGGCTGGTCAAAGTATTTCCAGAACTTCATAGGGATATTCCACCTGAAGGTTCCGGACCTGCTGTCCGCCTCCCCGCTGGATTTCGTTCCGGGGAAAGGATACATCCCGACGGGGTCGTGGTTCGACCTGCCCGCGCTCACCATCGCCATAATCCTGACCGTGGTGCTGGTCATCGGAATCCGGGAGAGCTCGCGGTTCAACAACGTGATGGTCGCCGTCAAGGTCGCGGTGGTCCTGATGGTAATCGCCCTCGGTGCGTTCTACGTCGACCCGCGCAACTGGCACCCCTTCGCCCCCTATGGCTGGACCGGCTTCAGCCTCTTCGGCCACACGGTCCTGGGGCAGACCAGCCCGGAGGGGGCTCCGGTCGGAATGCTGGCCGCCGCGGCGGTAATCTTCTTCGCCTACATCGGGTTTGACTCGGTATCCACACACGCCGAGGAGGCGCGCCACCCCCGGCGCGACGTGCCCTTCGGGATAATCACGTCCCTGCTCATCTGCACCGTGCTCTACATCGCGGTCACCGCGGTCATCACCGGGATGGTTCCCTACAACGAGATAGACATCCAGGCGCCCATCGCCTCGGCATTCCAGCGGCACGGGCTCAAATGGGCCCAGTTTATAATCTCGCTGGGGGCGGTCGCGGGCATCACCTCGGTCATGCTCGTCCTAATGCTCAGCCAGCCCCGGGTATTGCTGGCGATGGCGCGTGACGGGCTCCTGCCCAAGAGCTTCTTCGGCGCCGTCCACCCCCGGTTTCGCACCCCGTGGAAATCGACCATCCTGACCGGGTGCCTGGTGGGGCTGATGGCGGCCTTCATACCGCTGGGGATACTGGCCGAGCTGGTGAATATCGGCACCCTGCTGGCCTTCGTCATCGTCTGCCTTGCGGTGCTCATAATGCGGTACCTGCATCCCGAGGCGCGCCGCGCGTTCCGCTGCCCGTGGGTGCCTGCGATTCCGGTGCTGGGGGCGCTCTCCTGCCTTATGCTGATGTTCTCCCTGCCGTCGGAGAACTGGCTCCGGCTGATCGTATGGCTGGTCGCGGGGATGTTCATCTACCTGGTCTACGGCCGCCACCACAGCGTGATGTTCCACCACCGGAGGAAGGCGAAGGGCTAAGAGCCGGAACAAAGACATGGATTGCCCTGTTCGGCCCTTGGCCGCGGGCACCCTTGGTGCCCCGCGAGCGTTCGCGCTGCGCGCGCCGGGTCCTCCCGGCCAGCGAGTCGAAGGGCTGAACCCGGCCGGGAAGGCTCCGCCCGGCTATTCCGTCGTGGCTTCGAGCCTCCCAAAGACCACATTCGCCTGTATGTCCAGGACGTTTGCGCTTCCCTCGGCCCCCTTTGACTCGTAGACGCTGTCGCCGAAGGAAATCACCTTCCCGTCAGGCAGCTGCGCGTTCCCGAACACGGCGTTCGCCTTTATCCGGAACGGCGTCTTGGCCGGGAGCTTCAGCGTCCCGTTGCCGAAAACGACGTTGACCTCAATCCTGGTGGGCTTATCAATCTTGAGGCCGGTCAGGTCGATGTCGCCCTTGCCGAACACTATGTTGTAGTCCCCCGGCGCCTTGTCCCCCTTGAAGGTGGATTCCGAAAAGACGGCCGCCCTTCCGCCACCACAGCACCTCCCGCCGAGCAGGATTCGCAGGCCGAACCAGATGACGATGAGCGCGAAGGCGATACGGAAGAACGGGATGTTCAGGTGGAACACCGCGTTGAGGATAATCGACGCGCCCCACAGGATGAGGAGCGAACCCCAGAAAATGCCGCTGGCTAGGAAACCCATCATGATCTTGCCCTCCTTTGAACGCTTTTCATGGAGCATATCCTACCATGCCGCCCCGCCGGGTTTATGCTACAAATATTGGGTTGTTTCAAAGGAGGAACGGCATGAAACCCGCCCTGCATTCGGTCAGCTACTGCGGATTCTGGGGACAGGACAGCCTCTCCCTCGAGGAGTTCATCCCCCACGCGGCGCGCCTTGGCTACAAGGGGGTCAGCCTGGTCGGCAAGCGCCCCCATGCCTCGCTTCTCGACATGACCCCGGAACGGCTCGCCAACCTGAAGAAACTCCTGGCGACGGCGGGGTTGGAATGCGTGAGCATGGCGGCCTACACCGACTTCGCGAACGCCCACGCCGAGGGCATCCCGCTGAACGAGATGCAGGTTTCCTACGTCGCGGAAATGGGGAAGATGGCTGGTGCGCTTGGCTGCAAGCTGGTGCGTGTCTTCACCGCCTACGAGCACGGGACTTCCGACGTGAAAGGGCTCTGGAACAGGGTGGTGGCTTCCCTCCGGGAGTGCGCCGACCGGTTGGCGCCGCTCGGCGTCACCCTCGCAGTGCAGAACCACCACGACCTTGGCGTCGCCACTTCCGCCATGCTCGAGCTCCTGAACGAGGTAGACCGGCCCAACTGCCGCGCGGGGTTCGATGCGTGGTCGCCCGCGCTGAACGGCGAGGACCTTTACCAGGCGGCCAAGAAGATGGCGCCGCTCACCGTCCTCACCACCTGCGCCGACTACATCAGGCTCCCCCGCTACAACTACATGCCAAACATGACCAATTACGTTCCCGTGAAGCCCGACCTCATCCAGGCGGTGCCGTTTGGGGACGGCTTCGTCGACTACAAGGCCTTTTTCAGGGGGCTCCAGGACGGCGGCTACGACGGCTGGGCCCTCTACGAGATGTGCGAGAAACTGCGCGGCGGGGGGGGCATGGAAAACCTGGACAAGTGCGCGAGGAAATTCGTCGATTATCTGGCCGCCCTGAAGTAAAGGCGGCGGGGGAAACCCCTTCAGGGTTTGCTGGTATCCCCGAAAGTCCCCGAGCCGGGCCAACTCCTGATTGATTCCCAGTCCGGCCTCCACCACATGTAGGTTCCGTATCCCTCCATCCCCATCCTGATGGTTTCCGTGTCGAAGTCGTAGACACAGACGTTCACGCGGATGCTTCCGCCGTCCCAGCCGGCCTTTTCCTTCAGGACCGCCAGCGGAACCGCCAGTTCGGTGACATGCCCGCGCTTCTTCTTGATGCAAACCGCCACTATTCCCTTGGGGTAGCTTGCGGCGTCGTAAAAGTTCGTCTTCTCGCGGGTGTCTCCGGGGCTCAGGAAGAACGACATGGTCCCGTCCCCTTTCGGCTTTGCGTCCCGGGCCTTCTCTGGCCGGGCGTCCACCACGACGGCCAACCCGTCCTGATCCCACGGATTCCACCCGTCCGCGACCTCCATTTGGTCGTCGTTGACGTCCACGGCCACATACAGGTTCTTGTCGTCCTCCGCCACTCCAAAACGGAACGAGCAGTCGTCCAGCCCCTTCCATAGATCCGGATGAATCTGCTCCCGGGTCGCGTCTTCGCAGGCCTCGGGCAGCCGCGGCCAATCATTCAACCGCCCGTCAATGGCCATCTTCCCCACCTTGATGATTTCCGACCGACGGTCGAAATGGACGTCGGTGACTCCGCGGTTCTCCATCTGCCTCCCCCTATCGGGCTCATAGGCCAACGTCCACTCGACCTGAACGGCCCGCTCCAGCGATATCGGCTCCTTCATCGGCCACCCCGGTCCCAATGAAAGCGCGAACCTGAAATCCCTGCTGGTATTGGGATTCACTGACAACCGCACCGATGCGGGATTCGCCGTGAAGGGTGCCGGAGGCCGGGGCGTGAGCTTGACCGACAGCGGGATTCCGGCGGAATTCGAGCACTTTAGCCGGAATTGGGCGCCGGCGCGAATGTCCTGACCGGTATTGTTTGTCGCCTGCACGGGAATTCCTCTCTCCAGCGGTTCGCGCAACGCCGCCATCTTCTCGGTCATGACATCCGGCGGCAGGATGCCGTCCACCAGGAGATTCGCGACCACCGGCCCAGCCTTCGTCATGGTTACCAGCGCCACCTCGTCGAACTCACCGAACGCCGGCCCCCTCATCTCCCCGATACCGCCGGTCGTGGCAAGAACGAAATAACGGCTCTGGCCACGATCATAGGCTGTGTAATGATGCGTATGCCCGGCGAAGACGGTGCAGGGCCGCCCCCTTAACAGCGCCTCGACCCGGTCCCATCCCTTGCCTTCTCCGCGCGCCCACAACGGCTTGTGCAGGAAAACGAAGGTCCACCGAACACCCCGGTTATCCGCCAGCGTCTTCTCCAGCCATGACAGTTGCCCGTCGCCCAGCTTCCCTGCGCCCTCGGCCTCCGAATTCAGGACGATGAAAAGGGCCCCCTCATGAAGGAAGGAGTAGTAATCCGGACCGTGCCGCTTCCTCCAGATTTCCGCCATAACCTTGTTGGCGAAATCATGGTTCCCCGCAACATAGTGGAACGGGGCCTTCAGCCCGGCCAGTATCCTCTCCGCCTCGTCCCACTGCCGGCCGATTGACGCAACATTGTCTGTGACCCCCTCAATCAAGTCCCCTACGCACATCACTAACTCGGGTGCCAGCAGGTTCGCTCCCGCGACGGCTTTCTCGAAGACCGCGGCCCGGTGCCCTCCGGCCCGGTCCGCCAGTATCACGAACTGGAAGCGCTCGCGGACGGCAACGGGGCCCGCGGGTGGTTTCACCGCGCGGGAACCGCAACCCAGTACCAAGACGGACAATGCGGCAAAAACGGCTGGCCTTGAATGTCGCACGGCACCATTCTACCAAGGTGCCTGCACAGCCAGGCTCCCCTGGGGGATAATCAGGTTCACGGAGGGCATGCATGGCGCAGGTGAAAATCATCGTGGCGGGAGCGGGAAGCCGGGGGGCCGGCTACGCGGGCTACGCGCTGGCCAAGCCGGAACTGGCGAAGGTCGTCGGCGTGGCGGAGCCGCGCGACTTTTACCGGAAGGAATTCGCGGAAAAGCACGCCATTCCGGCCGATAACGTTTTCACCGACTGGGTGACGATGGCTGCGCGCCCCAAGTTCGCTGACGCCGTAATAATAGCCACGCAGGACCGCATGCACTCCGGCCCGGCCGCGGCCTTCGCGAAGAAGGGCTACCACATCCTGCTCGAAAAGCCCATGGCGCCGACCGAGGCGGAGTGCCGGTCCATCGTCCGGGAAGCCAAGAAGGCTGGCGTCATCTTCGCCGTCTGCCATGTCATGCGTTACACCCGCTACACCCGCGCCGTAAAGAAGCTGGTCGACTCCGGCGCCATCGGGAAAGTCGTCAGCATCCAGTCACTCGAGCAGGTCGGCTGGTGGCACCAGGCGCACTCGTTCGTACGGGGCAACTGGCGCAGCGAAAAGACCTCCTCCTTCATGCTCCTGGCCAAGTCCTGCCACGACCTCGACTGGATACGGCACATAATGGGCAGGCGCTGCACCCAGGTCTCCTCCTTCGGTTCGCTCTTCCACTTCCGGAAGGAGCAGAAGCCGGCCGGGGCGGGCGACCGGTGCCTGGGTTGCGGAATCGAGTCCGCATGCCCCTACTCCGCGAAGAGGCTCTACCTCGGGATGGCTTCCGCGGGCAAATGGGAATGGCCGCTGGACATCATTGCGACCGAACACACCGTGGATGCCGCCACCGAGGCCCTGCGGACGGGCCCCTACGGCCGTTGCGTCTACGCCTGCGACAACGACGTCGTGGACCACCAGGTCGTCATCATGGAGTTCGAGGACGGCGCGACCGCCGACTTCACCATGACCGCGTTCACGCCCTTCGGCGACCGGCTGACCAGGATATTCGGCACCCATGGGGCCCTCTACGGGAACGGGTCGAAAATCGAGCACCACAACTTCGTGACGGGCGGAAAGGAAATTATCGACACCGAGGCCGCCGACGCGGGAATCCTCGGGGGGCATGGAGGCGGAGACCTCGGCCTCATGGAGTCGTTCGTGGACGCCGTTGCCAGGAAGGAACCCAAGCTCGTCCTGTCCGGCCCGGACGAGTCGCTGGAAACCCACCTGATGGTCTTCGCGGCCGAGCAATCACGCCGGGAGGACAAGCCGGTCAAGGTCAAGTTTTAGCGGTCAGCCTTCAGCTTTCAGCTGTCAGCCGGAAGGGGACAGACTGGTCTTGGCGCCGGGCAATTGTCAACGGGTTCATGCAAATATCCGGTCTGGCTGATGGCTGACCGCCGAGCGCTGAAAGCTACAGGCAGGAGACTTTCCTTCTTACGAGATCCTCCTTGCCCGGCTTCGACATGCGTTTTATCTCCGCCTCGCGCCTGAGCGCGGCGGAACGCGATACCGCCCGCTCTTTCCGTGCCACCCGCGCCGGGAGCCGGGACGCGACATACCGAGAACCCCTCCCGGCCAAGTGCGCCTTCAGGCGGTTCCCCAAATCGTTCGTGACGCCCGTGTACAGCGAACCGTCCCCGCAGCGCAAGATGTAGACAATCCATTCCCCGGGCTTCCTGTCATTCATCTGTAGACGGGTGTTGCCGACGACTCCCTCTCCCGTTCCCCGGGAGAGGGAGTCACAGGCATCGAGGGTGAGGGATGAGTATGGTGATATCCCTTGTCTTCACCACCCTCCCCTCTCCCCTTCGGGGAGAGGGTAAGAGTATGTGGAGCCGGAGCGTGATAGATTGGTTCCATGTTCTGGTTTTCAGCATACAACCTGCTGGTCACCCTTGTAATCGCCTCGCAATATTATCGGCGCGTGGGCATGGGGCCCGGCGACGCCGCCATGGTCCTTGTCGCCAACCTGTCGCATTTCGGCATCCACTGGGTGGGGCTTGGTACCGCGTTTTTCCTAGTGTCCCTGGCCTTCCGCCGGCGCCCTGGCCCGTTCCATTTCCTCCTCGCCATCCTGGTAACCGCGGGATATGCGGCGCTCGTCACCGACGTCCGGATTTTCCAGCTGTACCGCTACCACGCCAACGCCATCGTCCTCCAGATTGTCTTCGGAGGCGCGCTGGGCGAGTCGGTCCGGCTGGGATTCGCGACCGTCCTGGCGGGCCTGGCCATCATCGCTTCCCTCGCCTGCTCGCAGGCGCTCTATTTCCTGCTCCTGGAGCCGCGCCTTTCCCGTCTTTCCCGCCTGAACACCCTGGGCTTCAAGACCCGCGCCATCGCCGCCCTGCTGGCAATCATCGCAGCGGACAAGCTTTTCTACGGGTTCGACAAGCTCTACAACAACACCGGCTACTTGCGTTTCACGAAGGAAATCCCCGGATACCACCCCTTCGTCATGAAGAAATTCGGCGAGAAGTGGCTGGGCTACCGCGTGGAGGCGGAGGACACCTACCAGGCCCCCTCGTCAGGGACCCTGCTGCAATATCCCCCGCTGGGAAGCCTGCCCCGCAAGCCCGCCTCCCCCCTCCCGAACATCCTCGTCATGGTTCCCGACGGGATGCGCTGGGACATGGCTACTTCCGACATCATGCCGAAAACGGCCCGCTTCGCCCGGGACTCCTGGCGCTACCGCAACCATTTCAGCGGGGGGAACACGACGGAGCACGGTTTCTTCAGCATGCTTTACGGCATCCCCGCCACCTACTGGTCCTCTTTCCTGGCGGAGCGGCGCGGCCCCGCGCTGGTCGACCTCATGAAGAAACTGGGGTACGAATTCAGGATAATCTCCAGCACGCGACTGACCTTCCCGGAACTGGACCGAACCTGCTTCATGGAAGTTCCGGGCGCCATCGCCGACCAGCTGGGCGGGAGCCGGCCCGCGGAACGCGACGGCCGGCAGACCGCCGAGCTGTTCCGTTTCCTCGACCGGGGACGGGACAAGGGGAAGCCGTTCTTCGCGCTCCTGTATTTCGACGCCTCGCACGGCCCCTACGACTCCCCCGAAGGATATTCGAAGTTCCAGCCCACCGGGGGCCAGGTGAACTTCCTGAGCCTTGACGAATCGAAGGCCGTCACGGTCCGCAACAAATACAAGAACGCGCTCAACTTCCTGGACTCCGTGATGGGCCGTGCCATCGACGGGCTGGGCGAGCGCGGACTGCTCGAGCGCACCGCTGTCATCATCACCGGGGACCACGGCGAGGAGTTCTGGGAATCCGGCTACTACGGACACACTGACGCGTTCTCCGTCCAGCAGTGCCGGACCTGCCTCATCGCACGCTGGCCCGGCAGGGGAAGCCGCGTCGTGGACAAGGTTACCACGCACTGCGACGTGGCCTTTACCCTCTTTGAATTGCTCGGATACCCGGACCTGGGCAGGCGCTACACCCTGGGCTCCTCAATGCTATCCCCGCGCCCGCTGGAACGCTGGAATATCACCGGGTACCATTCCGGCGCCATCTACACGAAGGACCGCATCATCACCTTCACGCTGGATTCCAAGAAGAGGATGGAACTGGAGGTCCGCGGCTGGGATTACAAACCGCTTCCGGCGGAACAGCAAAAAACGGAGCTCAGGAAATACCGCCCTTACCTGCTGGAAACGCTGGACGAACAACGGAGGTTCTACCGGTAGGGAAAAGCTGGGAAGCTATTAGCTTTTAGCCATTAGCTTCTGAAACACCAGGAAAGAACAAGCGAAGGACAACCAACCGAATATTCCGGCTTTGCCGGATCCCCTTCTGGCTAATAGCCAACAGCTAAAAGCTAAAGGCCGTCTTTCACTTAGTTGGCGCGGGCTTGTCGCAGGCGGGCGTTATCAGGTCTCCGACAATCCACCCCACGCACGCCCCAATCAGGCCCCCAATCACCATCGGGGTCGTCTCGTTATGGCCCTTGGCGGAAACCAGCCCGATGCCGAGCCCGAACGCCGCGCCGAAACCGGCGTCGCTGTTCACCCGGCTGGTCCGCTTGGCCCGGCAGTCCGGGTCCGCTTTGGCGGGCTGGCCCGCCGCAACCGCCGCGCCCGCCATGACCGTCCCCGACGGGGCCGGCCCGCCGGCCAGCGTCCGCGATAATGACGCCCCCTGCATAACCGTTCCCGACAACTTGGCGGTTCCGGTGAGGGTCGAAGACACCACAAGCACGTTCTGGGCCTGCCCGGCCCCCGCCATGATGAGAAAAAACGCCGAAACGCCAGCCGCTTTCGCGAAATCAGTCATGTCGCCTTTTCCTCCTTTGCAGCCCGCTAATAATGCATGGATATTCTACTACTTGGCCGTCCTTAGAAGCTTTCCCCCTTCCGCAGGAAGCGCCAACGGCCCTCCGGCAGGCTGCCCAAGACCACCCCGCCGATGCGCACCCTCTTGAGCCCCAGCACGCGGATCCCCACGGCCTCGCACATCCTCCTGATTTGCCGGTGCCTCCCCTCCACGAGGACGAATTTCAGCTGGTCGGCGTTCAGCCATTCGACGCGGGCCCGCTTCAGCGGCTTCCCGTCCAGCGCCAGCCCGAACCTGAGCCGCTCCAATCCCTCCGCGTCCAGCTTCCCCTCCACCCGCACCAGGTATTCCTTTTCCATTCCGCTTCCCTCGCCGATGAGCTTCCGGGCCACCCGGCCGTCCTGCGTAAACACCAGGAGTCCGCGGGAGTCGATGTCCAGCCGCCCCGCCGGCGCCAGCCCCCTCATGCAATGGGGCCTCCATCGCGGGTCGCCTGCCCCCAGCTCCTGGGTGTCCTCCCGGACAAGTTCCACAGCGGGGCGGTAGCCGTCCTCCGGCTGGGACGCCACCCATCCGGGCGGCTTGTTGAGGATGATGGTGACCGCGGAAGCCTGGGCGTGGGAAGCGGCGGGGGCAAGCCGGACGTCGGCCGTGGGGAGCGCCTTCGTTCCCAGCTCGGTGACGGGCTTCCCGTCCACCAGCACCAGCCCCTGCCTGATGAACTCATCGGCCTCGCGGCGGGAGCAGAACCCCCTCGCCGCCAGCAGCTTGGAAACGCGCTGGGGTGCGCCCGCCGGTCCGGAAGCCGCCTGCCCCCTTCCCTTCATCAGGCCCTCAGGAGGACGGGGGATTCCAGGAGGCCGTAGGGGTGCAGGTGGTATTCGGGAACCTGGTCGTTCACGAATCCCTCCGGCCCTATCCACCAGCAGTACCCCTTTTCGCGGTACTGCCTGTTGTGCAGTGGGCCGAAGGCGTTCTGTAGGGTTGATACGACGGTCACCTCGAGCGGGTGCGTTCCCCGGCTGAGCCTGCCCAGGTCCGCCTTCCACGGCGCACGCCAGACCTTCCCGCGGTCGCGCCCGTCCACGCGAATCCGGAAGACCGAGCCCGACGCCCGTCCCAGGCGCAACAGCCAGCGTCCCGCCTCCGGGACGCGCGCCCGGAATCGGTAGGTCATGCACCCGGCGTAGAAGGGGAATCCCTTCGCCCCCCAGTTTCCAAAACCGGAAGGCGGCGAGTATCTCCGGACGGTGAAGGGGCCGATCCTGGAGCCGGACACGCAGAACCTGCCCAGCAGGAAGATATCCTCGATTTCCATGGCCAGCCCGTATTCACCCGAGAGTACCAGCTCGTTTTCGCCGCGGCGCGGCAGGCCCAGGCGGACCCTCCTGAGTTTGGGATCGCCCAGCCAGCGCTCCGAGATGCCGAGGGGTACCGGGCGCCCGTTGAGGGACGCCGAGTAGCATTCCGGGGTCTCGATAACCATGTCCATCCGGGGCGGGTCCGCCTCGACCCGGAATCGGAACTTCAACTCCACGTTGGCCGTCCGGCGGGGCGCCACGCCCAGGTGCTTCATGCGCCAGGGCTGGAGCCCCGCGAATTCCGCCAGTCCCGCCGCGTCGAACGCCGCCTTGCGCGCCTCGAACACCGGATGTGGTTTCCCGTCGCTGGCGCCGTTTATCGAATACTCGCACCGGTCCAGGACAAGGATGTTGGGGGAATCCGGCCCGATTGATTCCGGCGCACCCAGCTTGACGGTTTTCCCGGCCGCGCGCGGTACGCCGATGGCGGCGAAACCCGCCCTGCCTTCGGTCACCCGGAAGAGCGCGCTCCCAACCGGCGGAAGGTTGAACGCTATCCCGGTTCCGCCGCCCGAATCGGCCGAAGGGTGCGGGGAAACGCCGCCCGTGGCCGGGTCCAGCCGTTCAACCATTCCCCGGACCGCCAGGACGGCCCGGCAGGCACCGCCGGCTTTCCTTCCCCGGTTGATGAAGAAATACAGGTGCTCGCGTCCGCTGACGCGGTGCTGGCTGAAAACCTCCGCCCCCCTGCCTGTGACCTTCAGGCGGATTCCGGGGCTGATCCCGGCCCGGGAAAGGGCCCGGTCCAGCGATGCCGGGGCCGTGCCGCAGCGGGACACGGCCGGGGCGCGCAAAAGGCGCGCCCACCTTGCCCGGGCGGGACGCCCGTCCACCATCGCGGGAACCTCGCCCGCGAACAGGACGGGAAGGCCGGTCCGCGCGGCCTTTTCCAGCAGGCGAACGGTCGATTCCCGCCAGTTGCATGAGGGCGGAACGACCACCGCCCGGTAGGATCCGCCGCTCCCGACCCTGACCATCCTCCCCGCCACTCGGGCGTGCCTCGCCAGGATGGTCCCATCCCCCAGGTCGAAGTCGCGCTGGGTCTTGGCCAGGCCTTCCATAACCGCATTGACTCCGGCGTCATAGCGCTCCTGTGCCGGGTTGGGCCGGGGAACCCAGTCCACAATGGGCCCCTCGTCCCATTCGTGGGTCACCCAGGCGCTGTCGATGGGGTGGAGCACCAGGACGTCCGCGACGGCTCTGCCCTGCCGCAGGGCGCACCCCAGCCGCGCGAAATAGTCGAACAGTCCGCGGATGTCATTCCAGTAGGGCTGGTGCCAGGAAATGGTCGGAGGGTAATCGCGCTTGCGGTGGCCCGCCATCGTCTGGAGCGTCAAGTGCGGCACGAAGTAGTTGACGCCGTTCAGTAGGTGCCAGTCCCCTATCCATTTGAAGTCCTCGAAGGTCATCGAGTGGCCGGACACCCCGAATATCTCGCACATGACCCGCGGCTTTCCCATCTGCCGGGCGACCGAGGACACCTGCCGGTGCGTAAGCCGCGCGCCCGCCTGCCGCAGGAGGTGGTCGATGCCGGGCACGTGCATCCACTCGTAGTGCGGCATCACCCCGCCCGAATACTTGCAGTTCCCCTTGAGGTCGTCCTCGAGAAGCATGTGGCCGGTGAGCGCCATTCCGACCCGGGAGCAATACCTGTATATCTGCCGGGTGAAGCTCTCGGTGAACCGCCTGCTGATTGCAGCCAGGAAGGCGTGGCGTACCTCGGCGGCGTCGGGGGTCCGGAGGATGAGCGCCGGAAGGCGCCCGACGCCCCCGCGCACCGCTCCCGCCATGTCGCGCTCGAATCCGCGCGACCACGGGACGGAGGCTCCCCATTCGTGGTTGTTGGGCTCGTCGGTGAAGATGCCCGGAATCGTCCTCCCGATGTCGCGCCTGAAGCGCCGCTGGTATTCCGCGTGCGTCATGCGGATGAACTCCCGGATGCACGCCGGGTCCATCAGGTCGACGTAGGAATGGCCCCCATTCCAATTGGAGTCCGGCCCGTGGTGGAGCAGGAAAGACAGCGCCTCCTCGCCCCGCCGCGGCCCCTCGCCTTCCCGGAGCGGGCGGTACTTCCATGATTTCCCGGCCCGGCGGACGGCGAAATCCGCGAGCGGCTCGAACCTTTCGCCCGGCCGGTCCCCGGAGCCGGGCACCCCGTTGCGGGATGATTTTCTCGCCTCCTCCCTGGCTGCGGCGACGTCGGAGGAACACCCAAAGCAAAGATCCTTTATGCGGAACTCCGGGAAGCGGTCGAGCAGGAGCCCCCCGGCGAATCCGCTGGGCCACTTGTCCTCGTCGTAAAGCCAGGCCTCCATCTTCAGTTTCCGTGCCTCGTTAACGCAGTCGCGGATGCGGTCAAACCATTCCTCCGAAAGGTAGGGCGTGACCAGGCCCACGCGCGAGTGGTAGAAGAACCCACCCAGCCCGGCCCGGTGCATCATCCGCACCTGCTTGCGCATCTCGGCGCCGGAGAGGTCGGCGTTGACCGACCAGAAGGGCGCCGGCCGGAACCTCGCCGGCGGCTCCCTGAACAGCTTCATGTCCACGATTCCACCCTTGCTATGTTTCATTTGACGATTCTACTCCTCCCCCCTCATTCCTCACACCTTTGCTGGTCAAACCCGCATTCCGCTTTGGTGTTGGAAGGAAATGCCGGTAAGGCTCTGACCCTCTCCCGCAAAGCGGGAGAGGGAAGGGTGAGGGAACTGGAGCCCCGGGAGAGGGAGTGCCCTGGCCACAAGAATAAACTGGTAAACCACACAGAATGACGAAGGTTGCGCCAACTAACCCTGCGGGTACCTCCCGAATTCCTTCCCTGCCCGGTACATCTCGGCGAAGTGGGCGATGGGAGTTCCCGGCGCGCAGTTGTTCCCCTCGCGCAGGATGAATTTTCCGCCATCCATTACGCCGCTGGCGCAAAGCTCCCTGACCGCCTTCGCGATTTCCTTCGGCGGCCCCTTGCGGAGCAGTTCCGGGTGTATGTTACCGATGAGTTCCGCCTCCGGGCCCAGCACGCGCCGCTGGAGCGCCATGTCCGTCGGGAACCCCACCTCGAAGCTCCTGAAATCCAGCTCCTTCATCAGCGTCTCGAAATGGCGCTGGGCATCCCCGCACAGGTGGATGGAGTTGGGCCCCTTCGGGTGGAACTCCGCGACCAGCTGGCGATGGTAGGGCAGGACATGCTGGCGGTACTGCTGGACCGACAGGAGGGCAATCTGGTCATCGGCGAACCCGAACACCTCGCCCGGCCCGGGGTCGGCCTGCCCCCCGTATTTCATCCATGCCCGGCACCGGGCGATGATGCCCTTCGTCACCCAGGCCAGCAGGTCGTGGAAGTATTTTTCGTCCTCCATAAGGTCCTCGCATAGCTCCGAAGCCCCCCGCAGGTTGCACGCCACCGTCAGCGGCCCGTCGGTTATGAGAGTGGGCATCCACGGTTTCGCCACCGGCCTGCCCATGAATCCCTCCTTCCTCCGCCTGTCCATGTATTCGGCCAGCTCCAGCGCGCGGCCCATGATGTTGCCGCGCAAGGGATCGGGCAGCGGCGTGTCGTAGAGCTTCTCCTTGCGCTCCTGGAACATCGGCCTGGTGTCGGGGATGTCTTCAGGTGGATAGAAGAGCTCGCAGCCGAACCACGCCGCCTCGTATACGTTGAAGAGGCTTACCTCGCAGCCCCACTCGTCCGGCAGGCCCATCTCGGCGTCCTGCGGGACGCAGAAGCGCACCCATTTGTGGAACTCCATCTGGAGCTCCCAGTGGGCGGCCGGGTCCTCCATGTATTGCCGGGGGGTAATCCCCTTTGGGTTCAACTCCGGCACGAGCATGATCATCCGCTCATTCAGGGAATATGTCACAGGCACCCGGAAAGGCTTCCCCGCCCGATACGCCGCCCAGACTTTCCGAACGTCCTCGTTGTGCGCCTTGAAATCGTCCATTTCCCCGCCTTCGACCGCGCCTATTCAAAATGGCCGCGGTCCGGATTATCAGGATACATCATTTGCACGGCGGCCAAGAGGCCGAATAGGATATTTATCCTAGTTAACACTCACCTTGAAGCCCTTCGACTCGGTCGCAGGGCTCCCTCGCTCAGGGTTGTCCCCTCAGTTCACACTCACTTTGAAACACACGCAGCCGGTCGAATTGACGTAGACGTCGCGGATTGTCCACCTAAGCCAGCGCGTGTTCCCCAGCGGCGAACCCGTTCCCGGCACGCTCGTGAAGGTTCCCGGCGGAGTCGTGGTTGTCGCCGTGGAATACCACACCGTGATACCGGGAACCGGCGCGCTCGAGCCGCACAGCATGGTGTTGGCGAGTTCCGGTACATAGGTGGTCCCCATTGGCACCGCATCCGTTATGGTGAAACTGAATCCCGTGGCCGCCGAGAAGTTGCTCCAGCAAATATTGAATTGAACCGTGTCCCCCGATGCCGCCACGCTGAGTCTCTTCCGTTTCTCCAGCTTGATATCCGCCGCCACCACCATTATCGTTGTGAGCCCTACGATTGAACCGTCCATGGTGTCGGAAGCCACGATGGATACCATTCCCAGGCGGCTGAGGGACACGTTGACGAACACCTTCACCCCCGCGTCGCCCAACGTCCATAGGTAGTTGTAGGAATCCATGGGCACGCCCGCGAACTGCGCCTTTGGATCGGACGAGGTGAACGAGGTGGTACCGGTGTAATCGGTCTTGGTGCCACCCCCGGTGTCCGTCACCACTACGGTTACCCAGAAGGATTGCCCGACAAATACCACCGGCGGAGCGATTATGGTGTAGAAGGTCCCCTGTACCACGAAGGGGGCGGTGAGATTCTTTTGGGCCGGCCACAGGTCATTGAACATGGTAAGTGCGTTGCCCGAAGTCAGCACATTGAACTTCCAGTTCATCTTCAGGCCCGTCGCGGGCAGGGATACTTTGAAGAACGCCACGCACTGGTCGGGCCCGGTGGTCGTGTAGGTGGCGGTGTATCCGCCCGAGCTCACGGCCCGCACGGCCATGCCCGCCTTGGGGCAGAAAACGTCCACGTTGGCGAGCCCGCAACCATATGCCGCATTGCCCAGGGTGCACGAGCACGTGTGCAACCAGAATTCCGTTCCGACCTGCTGGCCGGCCGGAACTGAGGGGTGAACAATCGAGCCATTGGCGGAGGCTTCGTACGGATTGGATCCGGCCACTATCTGTATCGGGCCGCCGCTGAGTACTTCGGCCTTGTAGGCCGCCACCCGGCGGGCCGGCGCGGCGGGGGGAAACCATTTCGTGTCGTAATCCGGCCCGTAGATATGCGCGTTCCCGGAATTCGCCAGCCCGGCAGGCACGGTGTCAATGCCCAAGGCGATCCAATCCCCCGCGTTCCCGGTCAGATTGTCATCCACCCCGGCCGGAGGCACCAATGCCGGGTTCAACGGGACATACTTCCAGACCTTGTAATTCGCATCCACCCCGCCCACGTTCCCGAATATGGCCTCCACTCCCTCGCTTTTGGGGGCGCCCGCCCAGCCGGTTGAACCCGGTCCGGCGACCATGTAAAAGGTCGACGGAGTTCCCGTGCTTACCGTGTTCCCGGTTTCCTTGTTCGGCACCAGGACGCCGCTTTCCGTGGCGTGCCAGCTTTGCACGCCCTTGCGGATCATGATATTGGTTTCTGAAGAAATTATCTTGGTGTGCAACCGGCCTGTCAACGGGGGGTAGTAGGTCCACAGACTTTCATTGTAGAGATCCCTGATGGTCTTGAAGGTCCAGGACAACGCCGTCGAGTCCCATTCGAATATCAGGACCATGGTCGAGGCCGCCGGACTCGTGTTAAACACCGTCGGAAAATCCTCGACCGCGTCCCTGCAGGAGTTGCGGAGATCCGAATAGCCGATATACCCGCAGAAGGTCAGGCTCGTGGTTCCCTCGTAGGTGCCCACTCCGTGGTGTTCGCTCGCGCCTGAAAGAATCTCCCAAAGGAACGGCGCATTCGCCGTCATCTTGTAAAGCAGGTTGAAGGGAACGGCAGGCGCGACTCCCATGAAGTTCTGGGGAGTGTAGCGCGCGGGGGCCCGCTCCGCCTTGCATCCCGCCTCCCAGTCCGCGCCGCCCGAGGTGCATCCACCGGCATATACGTTGATGGTCGGGCTCACCCCCCCGCTCGCGGCGAACCCGGCACAACTCGCGTCGCAGGGGGCGGCGGGACAGCACCATTTCTTGTATAGCGCGAAGTCGGCGGCCTTGTTCAGCGGGTAAAACGAGACCCAGAACATCGGATCCGGCGCGAGACAACCAAAGAAGAAATCGTTGATATTTTCGGTGGCCGCATATCCCACATAACTGACATACGAGGTGCGCAGGACGATCAGCGCCTGGTGCGTGAAGTAGCGCGGCAGTTGCGAGTGGCCGGTTCCTTCGATGATTTTCGAGCGGCCCATCTCCATGATGGACATCCGGTTCAGCGCCGTGTCGCCCGAGGACGCGGTCGGCTTGACGCGCGCCTTCCACCGCAAGGCGATCGTCATATCCGGCGGCATGTCGAGTTTCCAGGTGAGGAGCGTGTTCGTCCCGGAGAGCACCGTTCCCGGCGAAGCCGCCGCGCATCCCGTCGGGGTCATGGTCCAACCCCAACAAGGATCCTCGAATCCGTATCCGGGAGTCCACACATCCAGCTCGTCGGGAACCGTGTCCCAAATCCGCACATCCCACCAGGTTTTCGTCTTGGACATGCTCTTGACGAATATATCGTAGATGATTTCGTCGTCAGGCAGGCCGACCCTCGGCGCGAACAGCACGTCATTGTCTCCAATCATCCAGAACAGGTACCTTCGTACGACCGTGACCGGCAACAGCGAAAGACGGCCGGGTGAGCATCCGCTCCCCGACCACGCGAAGTGCGCCCGGTTGAAGAGAAATGACCCCTCCGGGGCCGCCGCGTTCCCGGAGCCGGGTTCGAATGATTCGCCGTTTCCCCAATCCACGGTTACGCTGAATGTCACTTTTCCCGTCGGACCCCCGCCTACGGGGAACGGTCCGGGAATGGTCCACAAGAGTTTCATCGGCGGTCCCGGGTTCGGGTCCCATCCCGGATCGGGCGCGGGAATCCCGCTGCCCCAAACGTAATGCGTATACGGCGGCATGGAGTCCGTAATCCAGATGGTTCCAATCGTCCCGGTGCCCGGCCGGCCGTATACGATCGTGTAGTTGATCGTGTCCCCCGGCGCGGCCACTTCCGGGCCCTCCTTGGTTACATAGGTGATCTTCTTTTTCGGGCCGACCGTGTCATACAGGGGAAGGGGGCAGTCGGCGTTGTCGATGATGGATCCGTAGCTCGCCCAGCCGAACATGTCGCCCGTGCAGGGGAACCCCATCTCCACCGTCGACCCCTCCGCCGGGCACCCGGCAATGTCAAGGTAGATGTCAATCGTGAAAAAGCCCCCGCAGGCCGGAGTACCGCAAAGGTCCGGGCAACCGGAGAAGTCCGGCGTCATCCCGGTCCAGGTCCATGCAGGGAAGACGCCGGTATCCACCGAATACATGCCGGCATAAGTCAGGGTCAGCACCCCGGTGCCCGTGCCACCGCAACTGGCCCGCCAGTAAACTCCCTTGAAGTCGGCCGGCACGGCTGAGCCGAAGTTGACCACGGTCAACGACAATATGTATTCATTCCCCACCCAGTTGCAGCCGTCAGCGGTCATGCAGAGCGTGACATCGAAGGATCCAACCCGGACGAGGGTCCAGTTCGGGAAAACCAGCCCGGGGGGTTCTGTATTGTTGTCCCACATGTCAATCATGCAGATATCGGCGAGGCCGGGGCAACACGCCACCAGCGCCCCCCCCAAGGACGCCAGGAAAACGCGAATCCGGTGTCCAAGCACCTCTTTCATCATGCCCTACCTCGCCTCTTCATCTTTCGGTTGAATGCCTCATGGGCCCGCCCGAACGCCGGGTCCCTACCTCCCCTTTTGCCCCGTGCCAGCGGGGATACAAGTCCCACCGCCCCTTCACGCCCATCAACAATAATACTCTCCTGAAGCATCTTGTCTTTCACCCGGATGCAGTGCACAATATGGAACATGGTTCGCCGGGTGGTCATCCGGTCCGGGCAAAGGCTGGTTTATGGACATCCGCTACCCCTCCTGCCGGAACTGGTGACGGTGGGCCGGGACACCGTCCACCGGGCCGGCCACCTGGGGCTGGATCCCCACACCCACGAAACCATGGAAATATGCTATGTCCAGCGGGGCGAGGTGCGCTGGTGGGCGCAACGGCGGAGTTACCGCGTCCCGGGCGGACATGTTTATGTAACCTGGCCGGGGGAATTGCACGGGGGAAGCCACGGAATGCTCAATCCCTGCAAGGTCTACTGGCTGGGCATCCCCTTGTGGCCCGGGGGCCGGAGCGGGGAACGCAGCCTGCTGGACCTCCCCATCCCGGAGGCGCGGAACCTGGTCTCCCGACTGGAGAAACTCCCCCGTCGCTCCTTTCCGGGCCCATCCCGCATCGCCGACTCAATCGACCGCATCCTGGACGGGCTGGAGGGGCCGCGCGATGCCCTGCTGTTGACACGAACCCGCGGCGCCCTGCTGGAAATCCTGCTGATGGTGGCCGAAGCGGGGCATGCCGCGAAACCGTCGCCCCTTTCACCCCTTACCCGGGAAGCCATCCAGTTGATGGAAAGCCGCCTGTCCGAGCCGCTCCTCCTGCCGGAAATCGCCGCCAGGCTGGGGAAAAGCCAGTCCCATTTGAAGCACCGCTTCCGCAGGGAGACGGGGCTCCCGCCGGCGGAATATTACCTCAGGCTCCGCATCACGGAGGCATGCCGGCGCCTCGAATCGGCCGGAAAGAACATTACCGTCATAGCGATGGATCTGGGGTTCCCTTCCAGCCAGTATTTCGCCACCGCTTTCAAGCACTTCATGGGCCTGACCCCCCAGGATTACCGCGCGGCATCGACCGCCCACCGGCGGCCATCGTCCCAACAGATGGTCCGCCACCTGGACTGACCACCATTCCGGGGATGGCACGGCGGGAAAACCCCCGGTGAGGCCCGCGCGAAACCCGTCCCCCCGCATTGGATGCCATGTTTCCATTGCGGGAGGGCTGTCCCGGGCCGCTTCCCGCGCCGCGGAGCGCGGATGCGAATGCCTGCAGGTCTTCACCACCTCGCCGCGCGCATGGAGCCACCAGCGCCATTTGCCCGGTGAGGTGGCGGGATTTCGGGCCGGCCTGACCGCGCACGGCCTTTCCCCCGCCGTTGTCCACGCCGTCTATCTCCTGAACCTGGCCTCCGGGAAATCCCGACTGCGCGCCCGTTCTTCCGCCCATCTCCTCGAAACCTGCCGCTGGGCGCGCGCCATCGGCGCATCCACCGTGATATTCCACCCCGGCCACTGCCCGGAAGGGGAAATGAACGGGGGGCTGAAGCGCGCCGCCGCGAGCCTGCGCCCAATCCTGCGGCAACTCCCCCCGGGCCTGACCCTGAGCCTGGAGATGTCCTCCGGCGGGAAAACCGCCGTGGGGACGGCGGAACATTTCTCCGCGCTGTTCCGGCTTTTACGCCGCCACTCCCGCCTGCGCATCTGGCTGGACACCGCACACGCCTGGGGCGCCGGCTACGACCTGCGCACCCGCGCGGGCGCGGACAAGCTGGTGGCCGACTACTCGGAAGCGGGCGGCGCCCGCCGCATCGCCGGCATCCACGCCAATGACTCGCTGGTCCCGCTGGGCTCCCGGCTGGACCGCCACGACAACATCGGCTCGGGGAAAATCGGCCTGGCGGGGTTCCGCGTCCTCGTCCGCCATCCCATCCTGCGCAAGCTCCCCTTCATCCTTGAAACGCCCGGATTCGACCGCCAGGGCCCGGACCGCAGGAATATCGACCGCCTGAAACGGCTCAGGCGATAGGGTTCACTTCGGGACGCAGTCCCGGCGGGCGTCCCTGAGGAGGTCGCCATACAGGGGGTCGGTCGGGGCGAGGTCGGCCGCATGGGCGGCCCATTTAATCGCCTCGCAGGGGCGGCCGTCCTGCATCAGCAGGTGCGCTATCGAGCCGGCATTCCACGGGATGTCCAGGCCGCGCTTCACCGCCTCCTCCCCCTCCGCAACGGCCCTTTTCCGGTCCTTCAAGACGTAGGCGCTGATGAGCATCCGGTGGTACCAGGAGAAGCCGTAATCGCCCATGAATTCACGCTCAAAGGACCAGACGGGCCCGTCGAGTTTCCCCCCGTTTACGATGCCGCGCACATCCAAATGGAACCGCTCCGAACCGGGAAGGAAAGGCTGGGGTTTCGGGGCGGCCGCGGGCGAATCGCGCACTCCGTAAAGGTAGACGCCCCCGGTCCAGTCGAACTGCCTGGGCGAACGCAGGAGGGTGGCCCACTTCCGCCAAAAACCTCCCCATTCCTTCAGCCACCCCAGCGTCATTTCCAGCGGGTCGACGTAGATGCCTATCCGCGAGGCACGGAGCGGGTTGTATATCACCCACCGGACATCCGCCTGCCGCATGGCGACGCGCATGCGCCGTTCGTCCGGAACGGTCCCGGCCGCCATCTTCCACGCCGGAATGTTGGTGTCATCGGTGACCAGCCAGGGCCGTGAAAGCCCGAATCCCCCCGGCTCGCCGATGATGAGGACGCGGCCGCGCCCCCGGCACTCGGCGTTGACGAAGTCGCGCATTCCCGCAAAAGCTCCCAGGTTGACCCGCTCGTAGCCGGCGGGCGCGACGTTCCCGGACAGGACCTCCTCGGGCGCAACCACCCAGGACCGGTTCTGCCCGGTGACCGACATTCCGTGCACGAGCAGGAGGAGGCAGGTGCAAGCGGTAACGACCCGGCGGGGAACGCCGCCGAGGAGCAGGATAAAAATCGAAAGCGGCATGAGGGAACCCGGCAACAGGTAGCGTCCCACCTTTGGTTCCGGCAACGCCCAGAGCGCGGCGAACAGGGCGGCCGGCCACGCCAGCCGGCGCGCCGCGGGCGGGACCCCCCGGGCGAGGAGCGCGAAGGGGACCAGGCACCAGAGGCAAACCCAGGGGGTGAACCACGCGCTGGTCGCGGCCTTCCCGGCCAGCGCCAGCCACCCCCCCGCCGCCCCCAGGGGGCCCGACGGGTCCGGCAGGACCGTCGCATTGCGCATGATGCCCCATAACTTTGAAGTGTTCCACGGCGTCCAATGGAGCGACGGGAAAATCGCATTAAGAAACGGGTAGAGCGGGTTTCCCGTTTCAAGCCAGTTGCGGGCCATCCATGTCAGGCAGGGTATGGTCGCCAGCGCGGCCATGCCAAAAGTGCGGCGGAGCCTCCGCCCGGGCGGCCCCGCCACCGCCCAGGCGGCCAGGAAGGCGGCGGCGTATTCCAGGCCAGTGTATTTGGCGAACATCATGAAACCACAGGCGAAAGCCATCCCCGGCGCGCTGCTTCGGACGGAAGCGTGGACGGCCAGGGCCACCCCGAAAATCATTCCCGTATCCTGGTGGCCGCAGAGCGCGAGCTGGAGCGACGGCGCGGCGCCGAAAACGAGCCATCCGGCCGCCCCGGCGTGGGGACTGCCGGCGGAAGAAAGCGCGCGGCTGACAAGGAGCGCGGCCAGCGCCAGCAACCCGAGCTGTAGCCAGACGTTCGCACCCTTGACCCCGAAGGACAGGAGCGGCAGGACAAGGCGTTCCAGCCCCAGGGGATAACTGAAGGTCATGTTGCCCGGATAGGCGAAGATGCGATGACCCATCCGCCAAAGCTCCGGCACCGCGAGGTGGTACACGAGCACGTCCACGTTCAAGGGGGGCAGGAGCGGGGACGCCAGGATGGTATGCAGGGCCGGAAGCAGGAACAGCCCCGGGAGAAGCGGCTTCCACCTGGCCGCGCCCGTGAACGGCCGCCTGCCCCGCCAGAGGCATATGAGCGCCGGGATGGCCGGCAACGCCAGCGCGGCAAAGACGCTCCGGTAAAGCAGGCCCGCCAGCCCCAAACCCAGGACCGCCAGCGAATACGCGGCCATTCCGAGGGCCAGTTCGTGGAATGGGACAGCGCTCCCCCTTCCCCTGACCAGCCAGCCGCGGACCTGCCTTCCCACACCCCACAGGGACGCCCCGAACAGCGCGGCGGAAGCGGCCAAACCGGACGAAAGCACCATGTTGAGCAGGAAGGCGCGAAGGTGAAAGCCCTCCAGCGCCAGCGAGTATTGCGCAACCGCCCTGGTCAGCCCGCTGTTCGAATGGACGAACACCAGCAGGACGCCTCCCGCGGCGGCCGCGATGGAGGCGGCTCCCGGCCTAGAGGCTGGCGACTTCCAAGACTTGATAGGAATATGGCCCGAGGGACAGCGGGAACCGGCCGAGTTCCGCCGCGCTCGCATGGCGCACCTCCAATCCCTCCCTGCACCGGGGGAGCAGTTGGCGCACCAGCGCGGCGCGTCCTCCCGTCAATCCGCGCAGGCTGACCACAGCCCGCGCCGGACGGCCGGACAGGTTAACGGCCACGACGGTTGTGTCATCATCACAGCGCCGGCCATACGCGTATACGGGGTCGTTTTTCCGTGCGTGCAGGGTAATTTTCTCCGCGCGGGTGCGCAGCGACGGATGGCGGCGGCGGCAGGCTATCATCCCGCGCACCTCTTCGAGGAGCGACCCGGGATGGCCCAGCTGGATCCCAACGTTGCGCCTCTGGTACCCCTTCGTAACCGGGAGGTAGAGTTTCGGCGCGGCCGCCGTGCTGAATCCCGCGTTGCGCCCCGAAGTCCACGGCATCGGCGTACGGTTCCCGGCACGCGCGCCGGACCCCTCATGCGAGGGCGCGGCGGAATCGTAGCGCATCCCCAGCTCGTCGCCCATGTAAATCTTGGGGACGGCGTTCTGGGTGAGGACAAGGAGGAAGCCCAGCGCCGTCAGCGCATCGCACCCGCCGGAACAGTCGGCCAGCCGGCCGCTGTCGTGGTTGGAGGTGAACAGGACCAGGCCGTGGTCCTTCCGGCGCACGCCGCTGGACTGGGAGGCGAAGGCGCGGTCGAATGCCAGCGGGTCGCCGCGGAAACGGCCTTTCCCCGGCTTGCCGAACGATAGCAGCCCCTTCAAGTTGCCGGCCAGCAGCGAGAACGAGAGGTGGAAACCCCATTCGTTCACCGCCTCCACCGGCCGGTCCCACTCCTCGGACATGAGGACCCGGTCCCCGAACTTGTCCGCGACCTTCCGGATGGAGCGCCAGAAGAGCCGGGGAAGTCGGCCATCGTTTCCGCAGGCCTTGTAGCCTACGAAACCGGCGGCGTCGCAGCGGAAACCGTCCACTCCCTGTCCCAGCCAGTAAGCGACGATGCGCCGGCAGTCCCGGTAGAGCGCCCTGACGCCGGGGTCGCGGGGAGAGTTCCCGTTCCCCTTCGCGAGGCGCCGGAAGCCGTAGTTCAGGTCGACCTGGGAGACGTTCCAGGAGGCGTAATACATCTCGTGCCGGCCCTCGTTGTTCCAGACCCACTTCCCGCCGCCGAACTCAGCGGCGCTCCAAAGATACCTGTTCGAGCAGGGGTTTCGCCGGAACCTGCTGGACTCCCGGAACCAGCGGTGCTGGTCCGAGGTGTGGCCGAACACCATGTCGAGCAGTATCCGGATTCCGCGCCGATGGGCCTCCCGAATCAGACGTTTCAGGTCGCCAAGCGTTCCATACCGGGGGGCAATCCTCATGTAGTCCGACACGTCGTAGCCCGCGTCGGTAAACGGCGACTCGAAGATGGGGCACAGCCAAAGCGCGTCCACCCCGAGGTATTGAAGGTAGTCCAGCCGGCGGGTTATCCCCGGAAGGTCCCCTATGCCGTCGCCGTTGGTGTCCTGGAAGCTCTGGGGGTAGATCTGGTAGATGACCGCGTCCTGGTACCAGGGGGAATCGGCCATGGGCTAGAAACCCCTTATCTCGAGTATGTGCCAGCCGTAGGGCGGGAGCTCGACGCGGAGCGCCGTTCCCCGGGACTTCCCCAGGACCCTGGGGGAAAACCGCGTCCCATGCCCTGAAACGAGCCCGCGCACCAGGATGTTCCGGGAATTCGCCGCCTTCCCGCAGTCGAGCACCGCACCCGCCTGCTTCCCCGAGAGGTTCACGGCCACAATGGTGCGGTCCCCCCCGTTCACGCGGGCGTAGGCGTAGACCGGGTCATTCTTCCGGGCGTGCAGCGTGACTTTCCTGCCGTCGGGATGCAGTGAGGGATGGGCCTTCCAGCAGGCGATTATCTTGCGGGTCTCCTCCAGCACGCTCCCCGGTTTACCCATCTGCGCCTCAACGTTCCTGGTCCGGTAGCCCTTCGACACCGGCAGGTAGAGTTTTTCCGCGGCGGCCCGGCTGAAACCGGCGTTGCGTCCCGCCGTCCACTGGATGGGGGTGCGCACCTGCGCCCGCCCCATGCTCCACTCCTTCCAGGGGGCCGTCTTGTCGGAAATCATCCCGATTTCGTCACCCTGGTATATCTTCGGCACGGCGTTCTGCGTCATGACGAGAAGGATGCCTATCACCGTCAGCGGGTCGTGCTCCCCCGCCGACTCGGATATCCGGTCGGAGTCGTGGTTGCAGGTGAACATGACCATCGCCCCGTCCCGGGGACGGACGGCACCGGCCTGCTTGGCCAGGGCGCGGTCAAACACGCGCGGGTCACCCTTGAACGGCCCCGCGCCGGGCTTGCCCGCGGCCATCAGCCTCTTCATGTCCCAGGCGTGCATCGTGAAACACATGTTGAATCCCCACTCGTTTACTGCCTCCAGCGGATGGACCCACTCCTCGGCGATGAGCGGGCGGACTCCGTAGCGGTCGCACACCTTCCTGATGGACCGCCAGAAAACCTCGAGCAGGCGCCGGTCATACCCGCACGGTTTATGGCCGATGTTCCCCGGCACGTCGCACCGGAACCCGTCCACGCCCTCGTCAAGCCAGAATGAAGTGACGCCCTGCATCTCCCGGTGCAGGCGGGCGACGTCCGGGTCCCGGGGCGAGTTGCCGAACTTCCGGGGGAGGGACTTGTGGCCGTAATTCAGGGATTCCTGGTAGACATGGAATTCCGTAAGGTATTGGTCGTGGCGGCCGTCCTCGTTGTGGAGCCACCATCCGCCCTTGGACGCCGGGGGCTTGCCCGGCTCGCTCCACATATACCACTTGGAATACGGGTTCCTGCCCTGCTTCCGTGATTCGGCAAACCAGGGATGCTGGATGGAAGTGTGGTTGTAGACGGCGTCCAGCAGGATGCGGATTTTCCTCCGGTGCGCCTCGCGCACCATCTTGCGGAAATCGGCCATGGTGCCGTAGCGGGGGGCGATTTTGCGGTAGTCCGCCACGTCATAGCCGGCGTCGCAGAACGGCGAGACGAAGATGGGGCTCAGCCAAAGCGCGTCCACCCCGAGGTATTGAAGGTAGTCCAGCCGGCGGGTTATCCCCGGAAGGTCCCCTATGCCGTCGCCGTTGGTGTCCTGGAAACTCTGGGGATAGACCTGATAGAAGACCGCGTCAAAATACCAGGGGCGGTTTGTCACCTGGCTACTTGTTCTTTCCCTTGGCCTTGCCCTGTCCGGAATCGCCCTGCTCATCGTCGTTCCCCGAATTGCCGGAATTTCCCTTCCCCGAATCCTTCACGTCCGGCGCAGAATCCTGGCTGGAAGGAGCGGCGACCTCCCCGTTGGCCTGCTTGGCCGCCCCCTTCCCACCCGATTCATCGTTGCCTTTTGCTTCCTTGGCGCCCTTATCGTCCCCGGCGGCTTTCCCTTCATCCTGGCCCTTCGCCTCCTCGTTGCCTTTCCCCTGGCCCTTCGTTTCCCCGGCGCCCTTTTCTTCCCCCTGGCCTTTCGCCTCCCCAGCCTTCTTTTCCTGGCCGGGACTGGTGGCCGTTTCCCGCCCTTCCACGTCGGTCCCCTTGTGCTGGGCTTTCTTGTCCCAACCCACTTTCAGGCCCTGGTTCTTCTTGTCCTTGGCCCAGCCCTTTATCTTGCCGGCGGGGTTCACTGCGCCGGTGGCCGCCGGCTGCTCCCCCTGCGAAGTGGGGGGTGCCGGCTGGACCGCGGCTGGTGTTGCTGGTGCCGGTTGTCGGGGCGGATTCTCGACCGCTTCCCTCATCGCGCTCGCCCGCCGCGCCAGGTCCAGCAATTCCGGGTCATTCCGGTGTATCTGCAGGGCCCCGGAACAAACATCCTGGGCCTGCCGGTACTGCCCCATGGCGAGCTGGCACCCGGCCAGCTGGCGGTATATTCCCGGGTCACCCCGGAAACTGTCAATCTTGAGCGCCGCAATGAAGGCGGCATTGGCCTGCGGACAGTCGCCCATCCGGGCGTGGCAGCGGCCGATGGCGTAATTGACCTGCGCGCCGTTCCATTTCTTGTCCCACCCCATGGCCGTCCAGTGGAACTTCAGCGCCGCGGAGCAGTCCCCCGCCTGTTCCGCCTGCAATCCCGCCAGGTAATACTGCTCGGCCATCTGTGCCGGCGAAGGCGCGGCCAAGGGAGCGGGCTTCGGCGGGGGCGGGACGACCGCAGGAGTGGCAGGAACGGTAGACGGAACCGGGGCGACTGGCGCGGGCGCAACCGGGGTGGCCGGCGCAGGTGCGACGGGAACCGCCGCCGCCGGTTGCTGGATGTTTACCACGACCGAGGTGTTGGAAACCTGCGTTTGGGATTGCGTCTGGGACTGCGTCTGCACCTGGGTCTGGGCTTGGGCCTGGGCCTGTTCGGCCGGTTGCGCCGGGGCCGCCGCCGTGCCCGCCGATGAGTATGACTGGTAACCCATATCACCCTGGTAAACCCCGTAATCCGGGTCGGAGAAATACCCGCCACCGTAATCGACATAATCGGTTCCGGGCGTGATAAGCAGGCAACCGCACCCGGCGGACAGAACCGCCAGCGCGAGCAGGAGCGGAAGTTCGGGCCTTTTCACCTCAATACACCTGTATGAGTTCCAAGTTTACACCCAGCCTCGCCCGGGTGTCCACGTAAACATAGCGCCCCGTCCCGAAGTCGCCCTTTTGCACCACCGGGAAGCCCGCCTCTTCCAGGGCCGCCGCCTCAGCCTCGCTGTCGGCCACCACCACGGCGATGTGGTGGAAGCCCTCCCCGGACCCGTCCAAGAACTCCTTCCACACGCTCGGCGCCCCCAGCGGCTGGATGAGTTCGGTCTGGATGTGCCCCATGGGAATGTGGCAAAGCTTCGCCCGGGCGTCGGACGGCTTGCCCCGGTATAGCATGCCGGTCTTGTCGCGCCCGGAAGTCTCGCCAATGGGCGGAACCTTGATACCGAATACACGGGCGTATTCCGCCGCGCTTTTCCCGATGTCGCGGACGATGAGCCCGATATGGGTTATCTCATGGCTTCCTATCGGCAATCCTTTCATCTCCCCTCCTTTCCCGGATTTCATTGGTCTCCAAACGAGGTTCCGACGGCCCGGGCCGCCGCCAGCAGCGGCGAATCCGGGGGCACCAGCCGGGGCCGGCCGCGGGCCAGCCTTTCCAGCGGTACCGTGGTGATGTCCCCCGAGCGGAATGCCACCATCACCCCGGTCGTCCCCTCCGCCGCCAGGGACGCCGCCGCGTGGCCGTAACGGGTCGCGAGCACCCGGTCGAACGGGGTGGGCTCGCCGCCGCGCTGGAGGTAGCCGAGCACGGTCGCCCGGCTTTCCAGCCGGGTCCTTCTCTCCACCTCGCCCGCCACCAGGTTCCCGACTCCCCCCAGCCTGGCCCGGTTCAACCCGTCGGCCCGCCCGCCGGCACGGGACTCCTGCCCGTCCCGGGGATGCGCCCCTTCGGCCGCCACTATCAGGGAGAAGCGGCGGCCCCGCCGCGCCCTTCTCTCGACCACGGCGCAAACCGCGCCCCACGAGAACGGGATTTCCGGGATAAGGACGATGTCGCCCCCGCCGGCCAGCCCGGCGTGCAGGGCTATCCACCCGGCATGCCTCCCCATCACCTCGAGCACCATTACGCGGTGATGGCTCTCCGCCGTGGAGCGAAGCCGGTCGACCGCCTCCGCCGCGACTGCCAGCGAGGTGTCGAACCCGAAGGTCTGGTCCGTGAAAGGGACGTCGTTGTCTATGGTCTTGGGGACGCCGACGGCGGGAATCCCGCTGGCGTCCAGGTGGGCCGCCACCGCCAGCGTCCCCTCGCCACCCACGCACACGAGGGCTGACAGGCCGTGCTCCTTGAAGACCCGCCTGGCCCGGGAGGTGTGGTCGGTTCCCGCGGTCGCGCGCGCATCCCCGGACATGCGGAACAATTTTTCACGCCTCGCCATCCCGAGGATGGTCCCCCCCTTGCTCAGGATGTTGGAGACGTCGTCGTAGTGGAGGATGACATGGCGGTTAAAGACCAGCCCGTGGTAGCCGTCGAGGAATCCGATGACCTCGGTCCCGTGCGCGTTTATGGCGGTCTTGGCCACGGCCCGGATCACGGCGTTGATTCCCGGGCAGTCGCCGCCGCCCGTAAGGATACCTATCCGCTTTACCCTCGTCTTCCTCATTACGCCTTGCCCACCCCTTCCCCCGGACGGGGGAAACCGCCCGAAGTTCGCTACCTCAACGGCGGCAGAATCCCCTTCTGGAGGCGGATCATCTCGTCCACGAGCCCCACCGCCGCCTGATAGGAGCGGCAGGTCGGGTCGAGCAGGACCGCCTGTACCAGCTTCTTCCTGGACTTTTCCACGAAGGCCTCCACCAGCAGCTTGTGGATGCTCGCATGGGGGCGCAGGAGTCCCACAATGCCTTCCGGCAGCGGCGCCATCCGCGCGGGATGAAGGCCGCTCGCATCCACCTCGGCCGGAACCTCCACCACCATGTCGGCGGGCAGGTTCGGAATGGCCCCGTCGTTGCGGAGGTTGACCGCGTCCAGGTGCCTTTCCACCCCGCAGGTAAGCCCCTCGATGACGGGAATGGCCACCTCGCCCGACGGCTTGATGGACCCCCCGACCTTTATCTTCCCGGAGCGGGCCTTCGCCATCTCGTTCTCCCACGAGGTTGCCTTCCTCTTCCCGCCCGGCCCCGCGGCCAGCCGGTGATGAAGGTCCGTATAGGTCAGCGAATAGACGAATTCCGGCACGCGGCCGGTCTCCCACGGGCGCCCCTTCATGGGGTCGTGGTAATACTGGACCTGGTGCGCCACGAAATCCTCCGCCCAGGATATGTATTCCCCGTAGTGGTTGGGCGAGGGTGACGGGAAAAGCCCGAACAGCCTGAACAGTAGGCGGGCCAGTCCGAGCTCGTGCCAGTTCGCCAGCTCGTCCCCCTCCGCGTCGGCCCTCCGCAGGGCCGGGTAAAGGTCCTCGCCGGTCTTCCGGTCCTCTATCTCGGTGAACCAGGTGAAATGGTTCATGCCGCACGCGGTCATCCTCATGCTGTCCACCGGGCGGCCCAACAACTCCGAAACCAGCGCCATCCCCATGCCGATGCCGTGGCAAAGGCCGTAGGCCTGGATATCGGTGAGCCGGGACACCGCCTCGCAAAGCTTGGTCTCGGGGTTGGTGAAATTCAGGAGTACGGCGCGGGGGCAAATCCTCTCCATTTTCCTCGCGATTTCCAGGGTGGGCCCCATGTTCCGCAGGGCGTGGAACAGCCCTCCTGGTCCGCCGTTCTCCCCGTAAACCTGGGAGAACCCGTAGCGCCGGGGAACGTGGAAATCCATCGCCCAATACAGGTAGCGGTCGACCTCGATGGCGGAGACCACGTAGTCGGCCCCCTTGAGCGAGGAGGCGAGGTTGGTGGTGGTCCGGAAGCTCACCTTGCGTCCCATATTCCGGTTGAGCGCCACCCCGTAGGGGAGGATGTCCGTAAGGTGTTTCGGGACGATGTCCATCAGCACCACGTCAATCTTCCGGCCCGCCAGCGGCTTCGAAAGCATGATGTCGCGGATGGTGCTTGGCCCGAACGAGCGGGAGCCCGCTCCCACCAGCACTATTTTCAGGTCTGCCATCGCTTCTCTCCTTTCCCCGCGGCGCGTTGCGCCGCGGACTTTAACGGAATCAATCCATCATACACAACGGATGCGGGACTTTCCCCGGCCTACCCGCGGGACTTCCGGACATTCCGGAAGCCAGGCTTAGGATTCGTCCCCCGGACCCGCTTCCCTCCGGGAAACCAGCAGCATCCAGCCAAGCGCGGCGACCCCGGCCAGAGTCACGACCACGAAAATCGCGATGGCGATTGAGTGGGCGGAGGCCGCTTCCGCGGGCCCCGTGAAGGAAGCCAGCCTGATCGAGCGAACCTGCTGGCGCGCCGCCACCATTCCCGCCAGCGCGATAACGAACAGCCCGGCAGAGGTCCGCACCAGCCCCCGCGGATCGCGCAGGGCGGTCGCCAGGGCCGCCAGGACGGCGGCGAGGAAGCCGGCACTCGCGGCCCCCCACAGGAGCCATCCCCCACCCGGAGTTCCCCCGCCCAGCCGGCGGAACGTCTCCGGCGGGAGCGCGGTCGCGAGCAGCGGTCCCGCGGCAGCCTGAAGCGCGACCGGCACGGCGAAAACCAGCGCCCCGAAACGGAGCGCCGTCCGGCCATAGGCCGTTTCACCGTCCGCGATGCGGTCGGCCCCGTGCCAGGCGACGGCCAGTCCGCCCAAGGAAAGCGCGCCCAGCAGGAAATGGACAAGGCGGCGAAGAAGCAGGGGGTCGGACCACGGCAGGAAGGTTCCGGAGGGAGGCGGTGACCCGGGCCCCCACAGGGCCGGCCTTTCGGCGATGACGCCGTGCGCCACCATCACGAACCCGATGAACAGGAACGAAACGGCGGCGAGCGAGGTCAGGAGAAGCCCCGGGCGCTCCAGCCCGCGCCGGCGGAACGCCAGGATGTAGCTCTCCACGATGTCCGGCAGGAATGGCCGCAGGGTGGACGGTTCGGTTCCGCGCCGGCGGAGGGCGGTCCAAAAGGAGGCCCCCACGCCGAAGAAAAGGAGTGGAATCACCGACAACCACCACACTCCGGCCTGAAGCGCGGCCGGAAACATGGCGTTGCCATAGAGCACAAGGGAAATGAACAAGACGGGAAGCCCCAGTGCGATGGCCAGGACGGCGACGCCGGGGGTTCGGCGGGCCATCCACTCCGCGAGGCGGCGGAGCGAGGTGCGCGCGTAGGAGCGGCCCGCCGCCTCCGCCACCAGCGTCATCAACGGCCAGGCCGTAATCAGCGCGGCGGGTACCAGGAAGGCAAGCGAACAGGCCGTCAGGATGGCGGCCAGGGTGCCCGGGTGCGCGGGAACCGGGAAGGATTCCAGCGGAAGCGGCAGGTGGGAAAGGCCGCTCATTTCTTCTTGTCCCCCTTCGTCCCCTCCGCACCCAGGGTCAGGAGGTATTCCGCCAGCGCATTCTTCTCATCGCCGGTTCCGGCGAACGGCGGCATCCGCCCCTGCAGGGAATCAAGCCTCCCAATCTGCTTCACCAGGACATCCCGGTCCCAGCCCTGCACGGCGCGGCTAATGGGATTCCATCCGTCAATCGAATGGCAGGTCATGCATTGGAGCCTGAATATCTCGCGTCCGGCGCGGACCGGCGAACCGGAAACGGAATGGACGGAGGCGTATTTCGCCCGTGACAGGAAGCCCTCCTCCCTCAGCTTTCCGATGGAACGCACGTCGAGGCCATTGAGGTAAAGATAGCCGTAAATGGCGCAGGGGCTGCGCACCACCCCGCGTGTCCCCTCGATGGCGGCGATGGCGCCGATGCCGACCAGGAGGAGCAGCAGCGCCATGGCGCGGGAGGCCGCCCGGGGCCGGCGAAACGGCCCCGCCGCCCCGAGAATAAGGAGCAGTACGCAGAGGCCGAGCCCCGTGAGGAACGACACGGTGGCTGGTCCGCCCGCGTGCAGGAGGGCCGCGCGCAGGTCCGCCGGCAGCGCCCCCGCGTGCCAGAGCGCCCCGGCCGGCAGGAGGACGAACCCCGGCATTACCAGCGCCGCCGACGCCCGCACCAGTATGGTCTTGAGCGGCGGCGACCCTTCCCGTGAGGCCGCCACGAGACAGATAAGCCCGGCCACGCCCGCCGCTTCGGAAGCCAGCATCAGGGCGGAGGGCCAGAACGTCGGGTTGAAGAAGGCGTCGTGCAGGTGGCCCCCGGTAAGCCATCCTCCCGGGGTGAGCATGAAGGTCATCACGGCGTTAAGGCAGAAAAGCGAGAGCCAGGCCGACCCGGTGAAAATCCACCCGATGGCGAGGTGGTCGCGGGGGGCGACCACCCCCCAGGTCGAGTGGTACAGCAGGGCGGAAGCCGCCTGCACGACGAAGAGGACGCACAACACGGCGAAAACCCAGAAGAATATCTTAAGGAAGGCGAAGGCCGCCGAGGGCGCCAGCACCACCGCGCCCATCCAGATTCCCGTCCACGACACGAACCCCACGATGAGGGTCATGAGCAGGAAAAACCGGCTCCAGTCCTGGAGGAACGACAGGAGCGCCTGGTTCCCCTCCTCCTGGGCCCGGCGCTCAAGCAGGACCTGGAAGGTGCCGCCGCCCACCGCGAAAAAGGCCGACAGGGCGAACACCAGCGACACCGCCGCCATCAGCAGTTCGCTTCCCAGCCAGGGCACTTCCAGCACCGGGAAATTCATCGCGTTTCTATCTTATCAAAGACAATAAACAGGTGAAGGTGCCGCGCTTCGATGGCCCTCTGCCGACCGATTCGTAGTCGCGGTGCGCTCTTGCGCACCAGCGACGGAGAACACCCGGCCATGGTGCCTCGCCCTTCCTAGGGCGAGGCGGTAGTCTGCGGGCCGCGTACTCGCGGCCGGGTGAGGTCGGCAGCGGAGTTCGCCGCGCCGCGGTGGGGCGCGGCGAACGTGCCAGAGAAGCGCGGCACCGAACCCGATATTCCGCTAGGTCTTAATGCCCACACCAAGCAGTAATCGCCCTATGGGAGGCCCGGTAAGCGCGTCCAGGAGGCGGGCGAACGGAACCATCCGGTCCCGGCGGCGGTAATCGACCGCGGTCATCTCCCGGCGCTTCATCACCTTGCTGTCCAGCCACCAGCCCAGCGCGCCGAGCAGGTTGGCGTAGCGCAGGCTTGACACGCGAAACCCCTCCGATTCCAGCAGCCGGTGGAATTCCCCGCGGCCGTACCGGCGCTGGCCGAAGGACCGGTCCAGCTCCCCCTGCAGGGACGGCAGGGCGGAAGCCAGGACAACCACCTTCCCCTCCGGAACGAGGATGGAACGCGCCTGGCGCAGGGCGGCCCGGTCGTCCGGAACCATCTCCAGGACGTTGACGAAAAGCACCGTGTCGGGCCTGGCCTCCGCGAAGGAAAGGAATTCCGGCGCCATGACGTCGACCTGCCTGACCTCGGCCCGCCCGCCCAGCCTGCGCTTGGCCTCGCCGGCGAGAAACCCGTCCGGCTCGGCCCCCGCCAGCAGTTCCCGGTCCCCCAGTTGTTCGAGCATGAGCCCGTTGCCGCACCCCACCTCGACCACGCGGCGGCCCAGGTGGGGTGACAGCAGTGCGGACTTCCAGGCGTAGTACCGCTTCAGTTCTGCTATGGCTTCCAGGTCGCGGCGAACCGCTTCGGGAATGTCCATGGGAGCGCCGGACGGACCCTCCCCCCTCAGGCCTCCGCTTGGAGGGATTCCGTCTCCTGGTGCCGCTTCGGGAGGGGGCCCTGAAGCAGGAACGGGCTTTCGGGGTCCGTGAAAAGGTACTTGTCCCAGATCTTCTGGTAGGAGTTCCGGACAAGCCGCAGGTAGGGCAGGAAGCGCGGCTCCTTGGGGACCCGGACGAGCTTCATCCCGGCCTCCTTCAGGGTGCGCCCGCCCTTGGTGCCGTTGCACCGCTTGCAGGCGGCCACGACGTTCGTCCATGTCGTCTCGCCGCCCAAGGCGCGGGGAATCACGTGGTCGAGGGTCAGGTCGCGGGTCTGGGCACCGCAATACTGGCAGACATGCTGGTCCCGGGCGAGCACGGTCCGTTTCGTGAACTTGACGCGCTGGCCCGGGCGGCGCACGTAGTAGGCCATCCGCACGACATGGGGCTGGGCGAAGGCCTGCGAAACGGTCCGCACCATGTCGCCGTCCGATTCGACCGAGCCAGCCTTCCCGCTCATGACGAGCCGGAGGGCCCGTTTCACGTTTATCACGTTCAACGGCTCGTAGGTCGAGTTCAGGAGCAGAACCGCTTCGTTAAGCATTGCAATAATCCTGGAGCAGACCGGGATCGAACCGGTGGCCTCCACGTTGCGAACGTGGCGCTCTCCCAACTGAGCTACTGCCCCTGAAAAAGGCAATACAACTATTGCAGTGGAAATTATATCAAATGACGGCAAAATCGGACAGATTACCGGCCTTTTTTGCGCAGAAAACCGAGTGAAAGGCGGAACAGGCGGAGGCGCTCCAGGTCCATCGTGATGACGTGGGAGGAGCGCGGAAGGATGACGAGGCGCTTGCGGGCCGACCCGATGCGTTCCCACACGAATTTCGCGTTTCCGGGCGGGACCACGGGGTCATGGCGGCCCTGCACGATGAGCGCGGGGCAGCGTACGAGCCCGAGCTCCTCGCGCAAGTGGCGCTGGAAAGCGAGGAGCTCCGCCAGCGAGCGCAGGGGCAGGCGGTCGTAGCAGATTTCCCTGGGCGCGGACCGGTCAGCGATGGCTCCCCCGATGGGAGGCGTGGTGCGCTGGACCAGCCGGAGGAGCGGAAGGAACTTGAGGCGCCAGTTCCCCAGGTAAGCCGCGGGAGACATGGCGATGATTCCGTCCAGCTCCGGATGGTGGGCGGCCAGGTGCAGGACCTGCGCGCCGCCCATCGAGAGGCCCGCCGCGAACACCCGCCGGCACCGTTTCCGGAGAGCCGCATACCCCTCCTCCACCGAGGCATACCAGTCCTGCCAGCGTGTCGCCTCAAGGCGCTTCCAGGTGCGGCAGTGGCCCGCGAGGACGGGCGCGAGCGCCGTTATTCCGCGCGCCGCCAGCCACTCGCCCATCTCCCGGACGGTGAATGGGGTGGATGTTATCCCGTGGACCAGCAGGCAGCCGGTCGGCCCCCGCCGGAAAAGGAATGGTCGCGCTTTCACCAGCCTGGAAAGGTCACCGCCGTTCGCCATGTGTCTATGGTAGCGCGTCCCGCCCTTGAGGGCGGAAAAAAGCGGAACCCCCTCCCCCAGCTGGGGGGAGGGGGTTCGCTTCGGGCGGCCTCGCCTCAGTAGGCTATGTCCACCGAGGAGAACACCGTGTGGCCCTGGAAGTTATACGGCAGGAACTTCTCGAACTTGTTGTTCGAATTCTGGATATGGAAGGTGTACCCGATGTTCCAGTGCGTGAACCGGTTCAGGGGCATCGCAATCCCCGGAGTCACCATGAAAATACTGGTCCACATCTTCTTGCTCCCGAATTCCCCCAAGTCGTTGCGCGCCGGGCGCTTCGCATACGACGTGAAAATCCAGTCCAGCGACAGGTAGAGCGATGAAGTGCCCCCGTCGTCGGCTTCGTCGTAAATCCACCGGACCGGAGCGCTCAACTCAACCTGGTTGTAATTGTAGTAGCCCTTGATGAAATCCGGGTGGAGGTCGCCGAACGTCTTGAACCGCAGGAAGTTCTGGTTGGACGTCTTGAAGGTGAGCCCGAGCGAGGGGCTCGACTTGACCGCGCCCTTGCTCCCGCTTTCGGCCGGTACCAGCGTCAGGTCCAGCGCGCTTCCCACATCGAAGACGTTGTCCAACTGGGCCTTCTTGCTGTAGGTTCCGTCCTCCGAGACGACCTTCGCGTTCACGTAGCTCTGGATGCTCCAGCCCAGCCACGCGGTCGCAATCTTGCCGAACCGGCTGTCGGCGCGGAAGCGGATGTTGTTGTAGTCCTGCAATCCTCCGCTCTGCTCCGCCGTCGCTCCCCCGGTCTGGAACTCCTGGAGCAGGTCGGTGTAGTTCGGGAACCCGAAGTACTGGTAGGAAACGTCGCCAACCATCCCGACGTCGCCGGGAACGGCGAAATCCTGCGCAATCCCAAGGCCCGTTGTCCAGAAGTCGTAGAGCCCATGCCCCCACACCTCGTTCGAACCGGCCCGGCGCATCTCGTCCATGAAAAGGGCGCGCGTACGCACGGTGTAGTTCGGCAGGACGGTCCACCGGTCCTCCAGCATCGTGTTGATGTCGATGGTCCTTTCGGCGAACTCCCGGCCCTCCTGGGTCTTCAGCCCCGGCCCCCGGTACTGCAGGCTGCACATCCCCAGGACCGCCTGCGCTTCGTTGAAGGTGTATTTCCCGCCGAGGCTCGTCCCAAAATTACTGCCGACAAACCAGTCGCCGACCGACGGCGAGGTGAACGCCTCGGTCCAGTTGAAGGAGTAGTAGGGGTCTATCTTGATGCCGGCTGACTCGGACACCGGGGCCGCCGTAACCGGTGCCGCCATCGCCGCGCTTGACGCAGTCGCCGAAACCGCTGTGGCAACCGTGGCCGCCGGAGCGGTCGCGGTAACCGGCGTGGCCGAAGCCGCCGGCTTGGGTGCCGGCTTGGCCGCCGGCGCTGGTGCCGCAGCCGGTTTTGCCGCCGGCGCTGGCTTGGCTGCCGTCGCTGGCGCTGCCGCCGGCGCCGCCGCCATTGCCGCCGCGCCCGCCATGATAATTGCCGCGGCGAAGGATACTGCCGCCATCACCTTCCTGGTTTTTCCCACTTTTCCGTTCCTCCCGGAGGCGCGCATCAGAAGCGCACCGTGAAGGACTCAAAGGGCCAGATGACCCATGAGCCCTCCGGATAGAAGGCGATTCCGGTGTTGAATCCCTTGCCTTTCCAGGTGAGCCGGGCCGCCAAGCGCTGGCCAGCCAGCCCGTAACTCATCTGCGCCACCAGGTACTTGTCCGATGAACGCAGCAGTTCCGCCCCCAAGGTCAGGTAATGCTCACGCTTACCCACATGTATGGAATTCAGCGTGCTCAGGTCGGGCAGGCCCTCCAGCGACCCGAACATCGAGCCCGCATCAATCTTGTCGCCCAGTTCGAGGTCGGCCCTCATCTGCGAATACTCGTAGCCGCCGAACACCCTCATGCGCGGGTCAATCGAACCGGAAATGATGGCCCCGAGGTTCCAGCCCCACCAGCCTACCTTGGTGCCCGGCACGAACCAGGCGGCCATGTCCGACCAGCCGCCACCCAGAAGGTCTATCTGGGGCAGGCCGCCGTGCTCCTTCAGGAGCCGGACCTTCAAATTCCCGTTGAGCATGGCCAGCGGGAGGAAAGTGGGGAACAGGTTCATGCCCCCCTCGACAAACCTGCCCGGGGTTACCGGCGTGAAATCCTCGTTGTTCTGGTGCAGGTCGTAGAGGAACGACGCCGGATCCGCCGCGATGTCGGTGGCGACCCCGATCATCCGGTCGGTGAGACTCAGCGCCCCTGCCGCGCCCGGAGCGAGAAACGCCAGGGCCAGCAGTAGGCGCAACGATGCCCCCTTCAATTCGCGGTGACTGGTTACGCTCTTCATCGTCCCGTTACATCTTCATGTCGCCGGCCATCGAAGGAATCTGCGAGGCCAGCTTGGAAACGACCGCCAGTACGATGTCCGGGGTCATTACGAGGTCGATGTTGCCGCGGTTAAACACCGCCGAACCGTTGGTGTATTCGCCCGCGACTATCCCCTCCATCGCCACCGTCTTTAGCATGCCGATGGGGTCCATGGATGGGTTATTGAGGAAATCGCTCACCTTCAGGATCTTCCCGTCGTTGTTGATGCAATACCCTTCGGTGATCATGAAGAACTTGGTGTCGGTGCCGGCGTCGTAAATCTTGTCACCGTCGCGGTCGAAGTAGAACCCGGCCTTGGACATGCCCCACAGCTCTTCGCTGCCGTCCTTGCCGCCCCCGGAGTCAACCGTGGTGACCGTATCATCCGACTCAATCTTTACGCCGTTGAGCGTGACCGTGTCCACCCAGTCCTTATCCCCATTCGCCAGGATGACCTTTTGCGAGGAGCTCACGAACATGTCGCGGCCGTCGTCCCCTATCGGCTTCCCGTTGGAAATCGTCACCTGCATCAGGTCCGGCTCCACGCCGTCGTGGGAAGAGAAAAAGGAGGGCCAGTTCAGGAGCGACGAGGGCAGGTCGGCGTTGAACACGACCTTGGCCTCGAGGTAGTCAAAGCGGACACCGTCCCCGCCGGTGTACTTGTATTTGCCCTTGTATTGGTACGTGTCGCGCTTGCAGAGGTTCACGAAGGCGACCTCGCGGGCCGTCGGGCGCAGGATGCGCTGGTCGATGCGGGTGAGGTTGCCGTGGACGTCCCGCATGGTCCGGCCCGCGGCGAAATCGTCCTCGCGTATCTGCGTAACAAGCTCCTGGGCCTGCCCGGCGACGTCCCCGGCCTGGCTCATGAACATCTTCATGTCATCGGAGCTGCCGGTGGCCTTGTGCTGGGCCTGCTCGGCTTCCCAGTCGGCCAATCCTTCCCGGATCTGCTCCTCGGTGAGCGTCTCCATCTTGATGCGCACGCCCGCGATGGAAGCTGAGCAGCCCTGTGGAATCAGGACGACGGTCCCGCCACGATGGAACTCAATGGCACCGTAGATGGTGCTGATGCGCCTGACGGTATCGGTCGATTCCGCAACGACATCGGTTCCCTTGATTGACGCGACGGCGTTGTCAGCGAACTCCAGGCTGAACTTTTCGCCGCCGACCAGGTGATGGAACATCCCCTTGATTCTCCCGGCGAGGAACTGGATGCGGTTCTCCTTCGGCTTCGGCTCGAGAACGAGCAGTTTCCCGTTCTCACGAAGACGCAGGGTATTGCCGGGGCTGGTTTCAATCGTCACTCGACCGTTCTCCCCGGTGTTAATTTCCGAGCCGGTCGGCACGACCTGTCCAATCGCTGCCGCGATGACGGCTCCGCCGCCCGCCGGCACGACCCGGACTATGCCCGAAACCGACGTTATCTTCACGTCGGCCGATACAACGGCCGCCGAAAGAAGCGCCGCACCTACAACCGCCGCCAGGATGCTCAATTTCCTCATTGTTTCCTCACTCCTTGTACAGGCTTGGTAATCTATCCAGTCATATTTCGTCACGAAACCTTTCCCTTCTTTGTCAATCGTACCATACCCCGGCATCCCCCTTAAAATGTAGCCCCGGGCAAGGCCGTTACACCCATATTTTCCACGCAGTCATGATAGGATTTATGTGACGCAGGTTACATGCCAGAATACGGTTCCGTAGTCGAGAGGAGAGCTTTCCCCCGGTACTCCCTTCATTTGACGGGAGTGGCGGAGGCGCTTTTCCGCCGCCAGCCGACCGCCCTGGAGGGGGAGGAACTGCCCGACGAAATGGGTAAATACCCCATCGATATAGTGAATATGAGCAAGGGGGGCGTCCAGCTCACCTTCAACGTGGCCTTTGACGCCCACGACGTCCTCCGCATGAATATCATCCACCCAGAGACGGACCAGCCCATCAGGCTCGAAGGCGAACTGATGTGGGTCAGAAAGAACGCCACCGACCTTATGGGCAAGTTCTACGCCGGGCTGGCTTTCCGGGACACCACCCAGGAAGGTGTTGACAGCCTCGTCACCTACGCCTCCCGGCAGGGCCCCCCCCTCACCACCTAGCCCGGAGGGGGTCTTCCCCCGAACCCTGAGCGAGCGGAGCGAGTCGAAGGGCTGCCTCCCCCCACCGAAAGAAACATCCAGCTATTGCTGCTTCTTTTTCTTAAGCTCCTCCATGAAATCGCGCGTCCGGAAATCTCCCGGAACCAGCTTCAGGTACTTCTCATACGCCGCGATGGAGGCGTCCAGGCTCCCCGCCTGGTATAGCGCCGCCCCCAGGTAACCCAGCGCTTCCGCGTTGTTCGGCCAGGCCGCGAGGACCTTCTCCAGCTGCAGCACGGCCTCCCCGAAGTTGCCCGCCTCGTAGGACTGCCGGCCGCGGTCCAGCATCTCCCGTAATTCCCGCTCGTCCAGCGCCTCCTCCCCCGCTGCCGGTGGCGCAGGGGCGGGACCCGCCTTCGGTTTCGGGGTGGGCTTCGGGGCGCGAACTTCCTTCGGTGGTTCCGCGGCGGCCTCCTCGCCCGCGGGCTGGACCACCGGTGCCGGGCTCTCGGGGGCCACCGGAAGCGCCGGTGCGGGAATGGCCGCGGCCAACTGCCTGCCCGCCAGGCAGTCGCCAATGTCGGCGTAGAGCCGTTCCCGGAACGTCTTTTCCCGGTTCGTCGTCTTGAGGATCCAATCCTTCTTTCCATAGTCGACGACGTCCGCGACCAGGGATATCTTGGCCTTCCCTTCCGAGGCGACGCCCAGCCACCCAAAGGGCCCCAATCGGCCGTTTACCTTCGCGGTGATGCGCTCCTCGCGCCGGGCGCGCTTCCCCTGGCTCTCCCCCCAATCAAACTTCATGTGCTCCCAGGCATTCCAGAAAAAATTCCCCACTTGCTGGAAGAAATTACGCCGTATCAGGGTGCCCCGCGGGTCGGGATTGCTGATGGCCGCCACCAAAGTGCCCTTGTTGTCGAGGAATTCCTGCTCCCGGATGACGTAGCCGTGCGTGCGGGCGGTCCGGACAGCGCACAGGCAGACATGCTTGAAATCATTGTTGTATACACGCGACCCGGCGCAGCCCGCCAGAAGGGGGAAAAGGAGCAGGAGGGCCCGCCCCCGGCAGCTCATTTGCCCGGAGGAGTCTTCGCTCTCAGTAAAAGGAAGGGCACGAGCGCCAGCAGGGAAAGGGATCCGGCAATCTGCATGGCCGCCCCGGAGCCGTACTTCTGCCAGAGCACCCCGGCCAGCGTGTTGCCGAGGAGCGCGCACACCCCCACCATCCCGAACGAGGTTCCCCGGGCGGAAGACGGGGCCAGGCGGCCGATGGCGAAACGCGGAACGGTATTGACCGCGGCGCTGTGCAGGGCGAAGAGGAGCATTCCGGGCACGACGATAAGCCAGTGCCCCGGGAAGCCCATCGTAACGAACGCCGCCGCGCCAAGGAGGGGCGCCAGCAACAGCGAGGCGCGTATGCCGATGCGGTCCGCGGCCATCCCGATGGGCATCGCCACCAGCGTATAGACGATGTTGTAGGCGAAATAAACCACGGGGACGATGCGGACCGGCACCCCGAGGTCGGTGAGCCGGATGAGGATGAACGCGTAGGAGATGTTTCCGAGTTCCCACAACGCAATCCCCGCCAGCAGCAGCCAGACCTGCGCCGGCAGGGCGAACGGGTTGGAAACCAGCGGCTTCTTTCCCGGTATGGCGGAACGGGCCGGCTTCTCCTTCACGAAGGAGATGAATATGAGCGCCAGGAGGCAGGGGATGGCCGAGGCGGCAAAGAGCCAGCGGATGCCGGGCGACTTGATGTCGGTCACCCACAGCATGGCCGCCATGGCCACGCCGGAGCCGATTATGGCCCCCGCGGTGTCCATGGAGCGGTGGAAACCGAACGCCTTCCCCATGATTCCCTTGGGGGTCGAGGAGGCCACCAGCGAGTCGCGCGGCGCGCTCCGGATGCCCTTGCCGACGCGGTCGGCGAACCGCACGCCCAGCACGAAGTGCCAGGTGGGCACCAGGGCCAGCAGGGGCTTTACGACGGCGGAGAGCGCGTAACCGGCGAACACCAGCGGCTTCGATTTCCCGATGCGGTCGGCAAAGAAGCCGCTGCCCAGCCGCAGGAAGTTGGCCGTGGCCTCCGCCACGCCCTCGATGATTCCGATGGCGACCATCGGCGCGCCCAGCGCGCCTTTCAGGAAGAGCGGGAGGATGGGGAGAATCATCTCGCTCCCGGCGTCCGTGAAAAGGCTGGTCCACCCGAGCAGGGTGACGTTGCGTGGAAGGCCGAAAATCCCCTTTTTCTTCATGATTCCGATACTACGCCACTCCCGGACACCTGTTCAAACGGCGCAAGTGACAACGGCCAGTGAAATATCCCAAGCCCCAAAGGGGCAGCCGGACCTTGAGCGGAGCTGAGCCGGCCGTTCCGGAGTTGCCGCGGGGACCGGCCACTGAAGGCGCGCAGGCGCCTTGCGCCGACAGCGCCGGAAAGTGGCCCCTCTGGGGCCCCGCGTGCAACGTAGGATGCCTACTGATGGCAAGGCCGGCTCGCAGCGAGGCACAATCCAGTGAAGGTGCCGAGCGGTCCGCGAAAGGTCCGGCGGACCCCATGAATAATGCCCCTGCAATAATCTTCCCTCACTTTGCCGCGCCGATTGGCGCGGAATCCCCCTCCAGCTTGTTGCCCCAGTAATCCTCCGCCGCATCGGCGGGAGCCATTGGGATGCCCCAAACCGTTGCGCCGGTTTCCGTCAGGTACTTCATCCTCGCCGCGTGCCATTCCTTGGGCAGTACAACGCGCTCGCCCGCCCCGTGGACGGGCGAGCCTTTCCCCGGCAGGTAGGCGGCCAGCGGAAGCCGCCCGCACCCGCCACTGCCTGCCGCCGCCAGCAGGGGGTCGGCTTCCATCCCGTTCTTTTCCTGCTTGGTGTATTTCCGGAAACTGGCCATGTCTGCGTAGGTCTCCGGTGGCAGGTTGCCCCGGTTGGTCCCCTCCCAGAAACCGGGACCGGCCCGGCGGCCCGCCCACTTCACGAGCGGCACCTTGCTTCGGATGCGGAAAAGAAGGTTATGGTCAAAGACGTTCCTCTGTCGCGTCGCGAAGTCGTCCACCCACAACGGCAGCGCCCCGTCCATCCCCACCAGTATGTTGTTCAGGAAAGCCGTGTCGGCGGGCCAGCCGCCCGAGTAACCGCCGCCCTCCCACGGCTCCAGCGGCCACCCTCCGCAGTCGAGGGCCGTGGTGTTCTTCCCCACAGCCACCACCGTGTTGTTGAACACGTAGCCGAAGTTGAACGTCTCGGTCAGGCCGATTCCCGGATGGTCGCCCTCCGAAACGCAGTAGCGCATGACGTTGTATTCGCTCTTCTGCGGAAATCCACGGTAATCCAGTACGCCGTGGCCCATCAGGAGGAATCCCACCCCCATGTTGTGGTGGGAGTAGCAATATTCCACGGTGCACCCCTCGCACCCCCAGTCAATGTCGAATCCCCCCGCGTCCCGGGGCGGCCGGCCGCGGAACGCCTCGCACCGGCGGATGGTCACGTTGATGGCGTTCCAGGTCCAGATGTTGATGCATGCGTTGTTGTATGAGCGGCACTGCTCAATGAGCCCGTTCTGCCCGGAATGCACCCAGATGCCCGCCATTCCCGGGTTGCCGTAGGCGGTGCAGAACCGCACCACTGAGTTGCGGCAGCCGTTCTGGTCGACGCCGTTCACCTGGATGCCGTCTCCCCCGTTCCAGAACGACAGGCAGTTCTCTATCAGGACCCCGTCATAGCCGTTGTCATTGTCTCCCCCGCCCCCCACGTGGATGCCGTCGCCGCCGTTGTCGAAAGCGACGCAGTTAAGGATTCGGATGCCCCTCGGCTGGGGCTTCTCCGACGTGGCCATGACCTCTATGCCGTCCGTCCGCTTTTCAGCGTCACTGGTCGCGGTGATGTCCTGGATGGTCCACCAGCTCTGGTGGACGAGCCTGATTGCCGGCCGGTCCATGCCGTCTATCAGGGGGCACGGCCCCTCGCCAAATGCGCCAACGGTGATGGGGCGGGCGACCGTGCCGTCGCCGCGCGGCTGGAGTCCCCCGCGGAACTTCCCCCCGCGCTTGAGGAGCAAGGCATCGCCCGGCCGCCAGTCCGCGGCATTGGCGCGGTCCACGGTCCGCCAGGCGGTTGCCGGAGTGCGGCCGTTCGCCGCGTCGTTGCCCGCCGCGTTGTCCAGGTAGAAGGTCCTGCTTGCCGCGACGGCGGGCGTCCGGTAGTCCTGCCGGAAACCGTCCACCGCGAGGTCGCCGGCCGGGAAAGACGCCCTGCCCATTCCCGGGTCGTCCGAATGGTCGAGCGTGTCCCCCTTGGGTACCGCCCCGTAATGGAGCGTCAGGGCGACCTTGTGTATCTCCACATTCCCATGCTCCACCACTATCCGCAGGGTGTATACGCCCGGCTTGTCCACGTTTACCTGCGCCTTGAAACCGGGGGCGAACCGGTACCGCGTGTAGCTGACCCATTGCCGGGTAGTGTTCGGCGGCACCAGTATCTCGCTCCGGGAGGACCGGAGCGGCTGGTTGCCGTCGAGCTCCCAGGTCAGGAGCGTGGTCTCCTCCTTGTCCGAGGTCACGAGAAGCCAGATGTACCAGATGCCGGGCGCGTCCAGCCTGAAACGGCGCTCGAGGAATCCCTGCCCCTCGCGCTCATCGCGGTCCTTCAGCTTCGTGACTGTTCCGCCTTCGGCGACGAGGGGAAGCCGACTGGAGGACACCACGGCAGTCTCCCCGGATTTCTCCTCCCCCGCCACCGGGCTGGCTGCTCCCGCCGGGAGCGCCGCCAGGGCGGCGGCGAGGGCGAATCCGGCCGCCCGCGCCTTCACTTGCCCTGTATCCCGATGGAAATTCCGTGCGAGCTGTCCACCTCGTTCCCCCACCAGTCCTGCGAGGCCTCCTCCGGTTTCATCGGAATGCCCAGGGAGGATGCTCCGGTTTCGGCGGTGAATTTAGACCGCGCTTCCAGCCATCCCCGGTCGATGCGGACGCGGTGGCCCGCCATCGCCGCGGGCGAACCCCGGCCCAGGCGGTAACCGTTGAGCGGAAGCCTCCCGTATTCACCGCGGCCGGCGCCGGCGAGCCTCGGGTCAGCCTGGACGCCGTGTGTCTCCTGCCCGGTGGCGCGGCGGAACTTGGCGAGCGCCCGGTAATCCACCGGCGGGAAGGTTCCCTTCTTGCGGTTCCCCTTCCAGAAATTCGGCCCGCTCTCGCGTCCCCCCCAGCGGATTATTGCCCCGCCGTCCGCGTTCCAATAAAGGTTGTGGTCCCACGAGTTGCCCTGCCCCGTGGCGAAATCGTCCACCCAGCACGGCACCCCTCCGTTCCTGCCGATGAAGATGTTGTTGTGGAACTCCGTATCGGACGCCCAGCCGCCGCTGTCCTTCCCCGGGCTGAACGGCCATCCGTTCACCTTGATGGCGCAGACCCCTTTTTGGCCCGCCACCGCGACATTGTTGTAGACCTTCCCGTCCTGGAAGGTCTCGGTCATGCAGATGGGCGCGCCGTCATCCTCCGCCACGCAGTAGCGCATGATGTTGAACCTGCTCGCCATCGGGAACCCGCGGTAATTGGCGGTGCCCGACCCCATCAGGAGGAACCCGTCCCCCTCGTTGTGGTGGGAGTAGCAGTATTCAACCGTTACCGCCTCGCATCCCCAGTCGATGTCGAACCCGGCGGCGTCGCTCTCGTGGCCGCGGAACGCCTCGCAGTCTCGGATGGTCACGTTGCGGGAGTTCCATGTCCAGATGTTCACGCAGATGTTGTCGTAGGCCCGGCATCCCTCGATGAGCCCGTTTTCCCCGGACAGGATCCAGATTCCCGCCATTCCCCGGTTCCCGAAGGCCGTGCAGCGGCGTATCACCGCGTTGCGGCATCCGTTCTGGTCGTTCCCGCCGACGGTTATGCCGTCGTTTCCGTTCATGAAGCAAAGGCAGTTCTCCACGATGACGCCGTCGAAGCCGTTGGATTTTTCCCCATGGCGGCTCCCGATGAAAATGCCCATGGAACCGTTGTCGTGCGAGACCACGTTGAACACCCGTGTGCCCCTGGGCCGGGGCTTCCCCTCCCCCGCCATGGCGCTGAGTCCGCACTTGTGGTAAGCCGGGTCGCTGGTAAGCTCAAGGTCCTGCGCCACCACCCATGACTGGTCAGCGAGGCTGAGCGCGTCCTCATCCACGCCGTTCACCACCGGGCGCGGGCCGTTCCCGTAGGCGCCCACGGTGATGGGGCGTTCTTCCGTTCCGCTGCCGCGCGGGGCGAGGCCCGCGTCCCACTTGCATCCGCGCTTCAGCAGGACGGCGTCACCCGGCTTGAAGACCCGCCCGTTGACGTTGCGGAAAGTCTTCCAGGCCTGACCGGGTGATGTCCCCTTCTTCCGGTCATCGCCCTTCTCTGAATCCACAAAATAGCGCCGCATCGCCGCGACCCCGGGGGAATCCCACCGCTCCCGGAACCCGTCCGGCTGGAGCGGGCTCTGCGGGAAGAAAGTGCGCCCCCCGCCGGGGTCCTCGGAATGGTCCAGCGTGTCCCCCTTTGGCTTGGTGGAAAAGAACATCGTCAGTGCGACCTTTTCCACGGTGACGTTGCCCCGTAACGCGGCCACCCGCAGCGTGTATACCCCCGGCTTGGAGACGTGTATCTGCGCCTTGTGCTCGGGCTGGAGCGTGTAGCAGACCCACTGCGACTTCGCGTAGGGCTGGACGAGGATGTGCGACCGGGTGCGGGCCAACTTCCACCTGCCCCTTCCGAAAATGACCTGGGCGCCGCCGGGCCCTGTTCGGCCCTTGGCCGCGGGCACCCTTGGTGCCCCGCGAACGGAGTGAGTCGAAGGGTCATCCACCTCAAAAGAAAGCAGGCTGCCGGACCTTCCGTGCGAGGTCACCCTGAGCCAGAGGTAATAGACCCCGGGGGTGGCAAGATGGAAACGGCGCTCCAGCGTTCCCCCAGCCTGGTTCCTTCCCTCCAAGCGCTCCCCCGCCGCCATGAGCGGGAACCTTGCGGATTTTATTACCGTCTTTTTCGCGTTCTTTCCCATCCAGTCATGCTCCTTTCAGCTGCGGCCCCTTTTTTCCTTTATATCGGATGAAACCCGCGCGATAAAGCTCTCCAGCGGGGCGGCGCCTTCGTCGCCCTTCCCCCGGACCCGCACCGCCACCTTCCCCTCGGCCGCCTCGCGCTTCCCGACGACCAGCATGTAGGGAACCTTGTCCATCTCGGCCTTCCTTATCTTCTGCCCAATCTTTTCGGGACCGAGGTCGGCTTCCGCGCGGATGCCCGCTTCAACCAGTTTCTCCAGCGCCTTCCGGCCGTCGGCCTCGAGGTCCGAGGTGATGGTGAGGACCCGCGCCTGCACCGGCGCCAGCCACACCGGGAAGTCGCCCGCGTAATGCTCGATGAGGACGCCCAGGAACCGCTCGAGTGCGCCGAGCAGGGCCCGGTGGATCATGACGACCCGCTTCCTGCTCCCGTCCTCGGCCACGTAGGTGAGGTCGAACCGCTCCGGCAGGTTGAAGTCCACCTGGATGGTCGAGCACTGCCAGTCGCGCCCCAGGGTGTCCTTAATCTTGATGTCGATTTTGGGGCCGTAGAAGACGCCGCCGCCCTCGTCCACCTTGAAGGGAAGCCCGGACTTGACCAGCGCGTTCCGCAAAATGCCCTCGGCCCGGTCCCACATCTCCTCCGTCCCGAAATGGTCCGGTGGGCGGGTCGACAGGAACACGGAAAAATCCTTGAACCCGAAGGTCCGGAGCATGGCAAGAACGAACGCCACGACCTGGTTGACCTCGCCCGGCACCTGTTCCGGCGTCATGAAGATGTGCGCGTCGTCCTGCGTGAATCCGCGCACCCGCAGGAGCCCGTGCAGCACCCCCGAACGCTCGTAGCGGTAGACGGTCCCCAGTTCACAGTAGCGTATGGGCAGTTCGCGGTATGAGCGCAGGTGGCCCTTGTAGACCAGCATGTGGAACGGGCAGTTCATCGGCTTGAGGTAATACTTCTGCCCCTCTATCTCGATGGGCGAAAACATTGATTCCTTATAGAAGCCGAGGTGTCCCGAGGTCTCCCACAGGGTGGCCTTCCCGA
>Ga0315282_10000699_pt1 | contig 66076 bp, 57 predicted proteins | sample YL17G07_20_MG_FD_203693 | JGI IMG/M metagenome (GOLD analysis project Ga0315282, IMG submission 203693) | Sediment microbial communities from Yellowstone Lake, YNP, Wyoming, USA - YL17G07_20 | ecosystem: Environmental > Aquatic > Freshwater > Lake > Sediment | place: USA: Wyoming | collected...
GAGGTGCAAATACAAACAATTAATCGTCGCAGAGACTACAACCGGGGCCTCAGGGAGCTTGCTAATGCCGCCTGATTATCCCAAAGTGTTCGGTTCAAAAAGTGTCCCATTTCGCTGATTGACAACAAATCATTTCATAGCTTTCAATCGTTTGGGGAGACTTGTTATTGACTCTAAAATCTACAATATAGCCCTTGCTTAATGATTCAAGACCGGTGGTGGAAACAAGGGATTCTAGAATCAGGTGCTCTCCAGGTTGATTTTGCATTTCGTTTCGGGTAAAATCATACGTGCCGCAAATGGGCCTTTAGCTCAGTTGGTTAGAGCACAGTCCTGATAAGACTGGGGTCTGTGGTTCGAGTCCACAAAGGCCCACCAATCGCAACTTTCCCACACCCAAGTCGAGACCTTTTTGAGGTCACCACAAGTCACGCGCCACAAGGAGAGATAGGAAGAGTATTTGATAAACTTGGTTCGTCTTCGCCAAGCGTTCTTCAATCAGCCCGGGCAAGAGCCAAATCAGGCTCTTGAGGTGACATATTGAGGCACTGCTGGGATTGCAGAACTCTGCCTGGCTGCAGGAAACTTTGCCTCTACTGAAGGAGAGAATGACCCGGACAAACTGCTAGAGTTATGTCTTCGCACGTCTCAGCTTTGACTGTATCCGGGCCACCAGTACCTGCGCGCTAAAAGGCTTCGTGATGTAGTCGTCTGCGCCATCTTCTAGTGCTTTGCGAACCGAAGTCGGATGGTCATATGCCGTGAGCATAATAACAGGAACGCCCGAGCGTTCCCGTATGAAGTAGAGGACGTCAAGGCCATTAAACTCCCCAGGCATCATGATGTCTAGAAGAATTAGGTCTGGCTTATGCTGCTCGAATAAGCTCAGCGCTGATTTGCCGTCGCTGGCTGCAACGACCCCAAACCCTTCCAGTTTGAGGATATCACCGACCATCTTGAGGATTTCCGGCTTGTCATCCACCACCAAGATCAATGGCTTCGTCATTGCTAGCTCCCACCTCAGTCTACGTTAGCAAGCTCACACTGCTGTCACGACCAGCGCTTATGACCTGACCCCAATCATTGTACCACTTGTATGTAGTCAGCAAAAGTAGACAGTTAGGACTTCAAAACAAATGGGCACTTTATTGTGGCTTTTCTCCACTTAGCCTTTGACAGCTTTAATAGTTATCCAGCTTATCTTACCCTTTACCAACCACTGCCCTTGTTTTTGTCGGAAGGTAAAATAATTTTGCTCAAACTTGTTAGCCAGGCCTTCTTCTCGCCTGGACAGGAGCAGTTCATAGGCCTGAAGCCAGTGCGGGCCCATTGGTACCCCCTCTATCCCCCTCTGCTGGAAAGTGAAATTGTGAGTTTCACAGGTCTCAATCGAGAAACCACCCTTTTCATACAACCTCCGCAATTCCGAGGTCATAAAGAACCTGAACTGGGGGCCATGGGCTATCTGGAAAGCCTCCTCAATCAACAAATTCAGTTTTTTCTCCTCGTCATCTGCTGCTTCCTTTAACACCGGATCCACCGAGACCAGGTATGCCTTGGATCTTAAAGTCCGATAAATCTCAGCTACAGCCCGTTCAGGTTCGGTGAAATGGTGGAAACTGAGCATAAGGTAGGCCGAGTCAAAAGCCTGGTGTGGAAAAGGCAAAACCTCTGCCTTTCCTCTAACCACATGGAAATTACTGATGTTGGATTTCAGTATCTTATCCTTTGCCACTCTGAGCATCCCATAGCCGGAGTCTATTCCTATGATGACGCCCTTAGGAACCAAATCGCACAGGACTGTTCCCAGTCGCCCGGTTCCTGTTCCCACATCCAGCACTTTATCGGTTTCTTTAGGATCCAACTGATCAATAAGAAGCTGGGTCAAAGTTCGTAAGGCTGGAATTTTTGATGTGCGTTGATCAAATTGAAGAGCCCTTTGGTAATCTTGATAGTCGATTTCATAAGCCATTTGGATTAATCCTCCTCTTGGCTGCCATATCTAGGGGTATCAAGACACAGGCAAACTCTGAATTCTGCCGAATTAACCCAGCAAAATGCACCTTATCTTAGCGAGGTGCATTTCTAGTATAAGCCTTAAACCTCATCAATGCTAGAGGTATTCCCGTAATTCGTGAATGCTCTGATGCAAAACTCTACCTGTCATTGCTTCGTCTGCCTTAGGCGGACTCGCAATGACACGAAAATCCGCGAACCCCATGTTAGCATCAGTGAGGTGCCATTTTTGAATCTGGACTCACAGATTGAGGTATTCCAACCAAGGTTGTTAAGGCTTAACTAGGGCGAGGTAGTAGACACCCACGGGCAAAGCCCATGGCACTTCTCTCATGTTATTGGATAAACTGACAGGCAATGCTAGAGAAATAAGCTCCCAATCGAAGGAATACGACTACCGTCTCCTCCAAAGATTACTTCTGCTGAGCTTTGCACTGTTCACACAGTCCCCGATATTGCTCCGGCACATAGGAGCAAGAAGGCACTGAGCTAAACATACTACAACTAGCTGAACTTAGCTGAACTAGCTTGTGTGCCTGTGGCAGCTGTGGTTGGAGTTGCAGTTGCGGTTGTTCCAGGTGTGGCGGTTGGCGACGGTGTTGATGTTGGTATTAGCGAAGGCATGGATAGTCCTGGACTGGTGAGGAGTCCGCTGGTGGATGGCGCACTGATCGTAGGAATAGAGACATTGATATTTGAGTCCACGTTCAGATTCATATCCAGCGAACCGGTCTCTGTCTTGGGAATCTCCATATCTGCCGTAGGTATGGCAGGGTCTTCGAGGGTTTTTTCAGAGAGGTCAACGGTGAAGTCAGGCGGCTTCTGGAAGAATTTCTCTACTTCCTGAAGGGCTGCTGATTCAGTGCCTGCCGGGGTTGCAGACGCTTCAGGGGTTTGTGTGGCCGTCGGTGGAATCGATGTGGTTGTTGTTGTGGTTGTTGGACTTACCGTCTCTGGCGGATTAGAGCCACCTCCACCACAGGCTGTGACAATGAGACCGATCCCGATTGCCAAAGTGATAAATATCGCAATTTTTAGCCTCATCATTTTGGCACCTCGTTGGGATTGCTTGTGATGTAGATGCAGTCAAGGGTAGCTGCTGCAGAGGTGGTGCCTGTTTTAACCAGTTCCAGCGTGTGTTTCCCCGCAGTCAAGTTCACAGTAGCTGTGGTGTGCCATCCATAGCTTCCTTTGGGGTAAGCCGTGGGGTGGGTATTTTCAGGGAAGCTGCCATAGCTTTTCCCATCCACTTGAACAGTGACAGCACGCTCACCTGCCGGATGATCAGTGCTGGCCAGGTCTCTGATCCATATTTTATAAGTGCCTGGCGTGTCGATGTTAAAATAATATCCCAATAACTCACCACCGCGGGAGAGATACCAATCGGCCCATCCCGAAGGCTCAGGCCGCCAGGTGGGTTTGGGGTTGATCTCTTTGACCGAATGCCATGACTCAGTGTGGGGTAAAAGCTTGGTATAGGACTCGTTTTCCGCCTCAATGAATATACCTTTACCCGCCGGGAGATCACCGAGGTTATCCACACTCTGTTGAATCTGGTTCAGCTTGGATACAATCTTATCCTTAAGGGCCAGTAGGTCCTTGATGTTATCAGTAGGTTTGGCCTGCTTGAACTGTGCTATGAGTTGATTTGCCTCATCGATGAGGGAAAGTATCATTTTACACCGATTCAGGTATTCTAACTCCTTGTCCGTGAGAGGGCCTGATTTGGTCTGCCTGTCCTCTAGCTGGGAGACGTATGTTTGCAGTTGACTTTTACCTTTGGAAAGACGGCCTTCCGCATCCTGCTCTTTTAGTTTTTGCAGGGTTGTAGTTATGACCTCCTGACTTCCCTTGGAACGGGCAAGCTCAAGTTGAGATTGCTTATCCTGCCAGTAGGCCTTGAAGTTAGCTACTAACTGGTCGATATCCTCAGCGTACTCGGCATTGGTCATGGATTGGACCAGTTTGTCATAGCTCGTCTGTAATTCATCCAGCAGTTCTTGTTCGGTGGGAAGTCCACGTCCTTCTTGCTGCGCTAGTGCCAGGTCAGGGCCGTATTGCTTGATCTTAGCGATGGCATCTTGAAGCTGTGGCTGCATCGCTTTCTTGATGATCTCTATTTTCTTATCTTTAAACTGCTGATAGTAAGACTCGTAGTATTTCTGTCGCTCGGCTGCCTTGGATACAATTTGTTCGTTGATATTGCTAAAATCATCCCTGATTTTGAAGAAAGGGCCGAGCTTTTCTTGCTTTAGTTCCTCCACCCTCTGACTAACCCAGGCACCGAGTTCAGCTGTTTTCTGCTGTGCCAGTTTATTCATATCATCGGAAATTTGCTTTGTGAACGTAGCGACCTTGGCATTGATCTGAGCATTGAGGTCAGCCACCGCTGCATTTATGTCAAAGGACACGCCACCGCCTCCACCTCCTGGAGAAGCTGCGGCCGCTGCAGATGCTGCAGCAGCTGCCTGGGCCTGGGCAACTATATTGTCTGATAACCGTTTTGCAAGGTCTTGAATCTCAACCTGAAATGCTGCCGCCTCGCTATTTGCTGCCGCGCTCATTTCATCATTGATAGCTTGTGTTTTCTCAGCTATCTCAGCTTGAATCTGTTCGGATATGGCATCCTTAGTGCCCATGCCACGTTCCTGTATGCTACTGGCCATCGACATGAGTTGCCCGGGAATCCCCATAAGGATGCCCTGAATTCTTACAGCCTCAGGTTGGAGACCATTGATAATAGCTTCGGCATCGGCAATGGTGGTGGCTTGTGTTATGGAATCTATCTTAGCGAGGTAATCTTTTTTCAATTTGGTGACATCAGGAATTTGAGAAATATCAGCCGCCGGGACACCGCTAACCTCAGGAGTTTTAGGAGTATCAGGAGCCGGGACAACGCCTACCTCTGAAGTTTGAGGAGAATTAGCCGCCAGGACACCGTTTATCTCATCCAGCATTGGCGGTAGGATCTGCTCAAGTGTGTCGAGGTATGCCAGAAGTGTTGCGCTCCGGGCAATGGCCATGAGACGGGCCAGCGCAGTCATGTCTGAAACGGAGACGGTTCCCTCAGCTTGATGTGGTAGAGTGATGCTCTGGGCATGGGTGGCTGTCGGTAACAACAGCATAGGAACTAACAACAGCAACAAAGCTGTTGCAGTGCCCAGCCTGACCAGCATGTTTTTACCAGCCATGGCGTTCACATCCACCCCTTATAATCACATTATATCTTTTCTGCTTGGGCGTGTCAAGACAAACTGACTGACGTAGCGAATTATTGATGCAGCAAGAGCGAGAAATGTTGCATCAGGCAGCTACTGGGATAGACCTCAAAACTCTAAGGTGCACAGGGTCACTCTCTTGTCCCGGCAAACCTGCTCTGGCACAACGGATGGCTCTCTAACCCACAGGTGCTACAGGCGCCAGAGCGACAATCCGGTGTCAGACTCCCCTCAAAAGTGCGCTGGTATTCCCGCTTGAGGAACTCCGGGCTTACACCCAGGTCTATGTGGGACCAGGGCAACACCTCATCTATATCCCGCTGACGCTGGGCATAAAAGGCGGGGGACAGGCTGCATCGTTCAAAGGCCTCCAGCCATTTCGGCCACTGGAAACACTCACTCCAGGCATCGAAGGTACAGCCGCTACGCCAGGCTTCCTTGATGACCCGACCCAACCGACGGTCTCCCCTGGAGATAACTGCTTCCAGTAAGCTGACCTGAGGGTCTTGCCAGGAAAACTGAATCCCTTTGCCCTTGAGTCCCGCCTGGAGTACCTGGCGCTTGGCCTCCAACTCTGCTGTGGTATCCTGGGCGGCCCACTGGAAGGGGGTATGGGGCTTAGGGATAAAAGGTGAGACGCTGGCCTTGATACGGGGTAGCCGGCTGGCGCTCTGGCGTCCCTGTCGGGCCACTTGCTTTACCAGGTTGATTATTTCCTCAACATCCTGATGAGTCTCTGTAGGCAGCCCTACCATGAAATAAAGTTTGAGATTGAGCCAGCCTTGTTCAAATGCGGTTGCCACCGTGCCCAGCATCTCCTCAAAAGAAACTGGTTTATTGACGGCGCGGCAAAGCCGCTCGCTGCCTGCTTCAGGGGCAAAGGTAAGCCCTACCCTCTTCTGATGAGACAACGCTTTAAGCAACTCCCTGGGAAAGCCATTGAGACGCAAGCTGGGCAGTGATAGTGTCAGGTTATCGCTGTTGTAGGTTCGGATCAGCCTATTCACCAGCGCCACGATATCTGGATAATCGCTGGTGCTTAAGGAGACCAGAGATACCTCATGATAGCCGGTGTTCTTGAGGAGCTCACCTACAGCTTTCACAACTGCTTCAGGAGGGCGTTCCCGCAGAGGACGGTAAATCATGCCCGCCTGGCAAAAACGACAACCACGGGCACAGCCTCGCTGTATTTCAATGGACACCCGGTCATGCACCACCTCTATGTAAGGCACCACCGGCTTGACTGGTGGTGGCGGCAGCTCAGTTACAATGCGACGCTGGATTGAGCGAGACGCCTGGGGGGCGGTGGGGCTAAAGGAGGCCAGGCGGCCATCGGCCAGGTAATCAGCCCGGTAGAAAGCTGGTACATAGCCCCCCTTGATAGCTGATGCCTCTCGCAAGAGGTCAGATTTTGCTCGGGAATGTTTTTGCCACCGGCGGAAGCACTGCAAAAACTCCAGGATTGCCTCCTCCGCCTCGCCAATTATGAACAGGTCGATGAAGTCAGACATCGGTTCCGGGTTGAGTGTTGAGCTGCCTCCGGCAATGACCAGGGGATGGCTATCATTCCGTTCTGCGGCCAGCACCGGCAGGCCAGATAGGTCAAGCATATTAAGAACGTTGGTGTAGGTCAGCTCATAGCCTAGAGAAAAGCCGATGATATCGAATTCTTTAAGGGGGCGCTGCGATTCCAGGCTGAACAATGGAATGCCGGCGGCACGCATCGCCGCCTCCATATCTGTCCAGGGCGCATAGGTACGCTCGCAGAGCACATCAGGCTGGGCGTTCAGCAGCTCGTAGAGGATAGGGATGGCCATGTTGGACATCCCTATCTCGTAAGCGTCCGGGTAGGCCAGGGCGATTTTTAGGGGGGTATCGGCCCAGTCTTTGGTGACGCTGTTCCACTCACCGCCCGTATAGCGGGCTGGATGGCTCACCCCAAACAGGATTTTGTCCAGTTCCATTGTAACCTCGGTAGTCAATTATACCCTTGGCTCTGTCAGGACACAACAGATTTGCTGAGGAAAGAGGGGGTAATGGGTCAATTTGAAAATTAAACGATTGTCAGTTTCGTGCAATTAGCTTAATCGCTAATTTGGACCACTGCTCCCAAAAGGGTATCTCCTGCGCTGTAGCTAAGACAGGTATAGAATAGGTCTAATCAAAAGGACTTGGTTTTGGCGTCATCCACTTTAAGATTTGCACCAGAGGATAACTTCTGCATCAGGGTTTTAGAGGTGGCAATTGTTCGTATATTGGTCTTAAACTAACCTTTTCTTGAAGAGCATCCTTTACATTTGCGCCAAATCGCACAGTAATAATCCTATTTGTGGGCAGGGAGAAATCCGCATCCTCAATCTTTATCCATGATTCGCCTGGATTAGTATTTCGTATATCAATTGACGGTCCCTGTTGTATTCCGCGAAACGTTTTATTTGTGAGGCAATAAGAGCCATCAAGAAGAGTAGCTTCCATACGCGCTTTGTATTTTTCCCAACGTTCAGAAACTAGTAGCTTAATCATATTAGTAGAATCGTTTAACCATAATTGTATTTCTACTGCCCAGTCAGGAGGAAAAGATTTACTGGCCTTTATCTTGTCTGCAGCTTCTTGTTCTTTTTCTGATATTAGTTTGGAGATAATATCGAGAACCATTCCCTCGTCGTATTTGAGAGCAAATATGTCACCCCATGTATTTAGTGGGTGATCGATAGTTTGGTCAAGTAGATCAAGTCTAGCTTGTGGTGAACAAAGGAATTGTTCAAAGCAAATTGCCTCTGGTATATCTGCTGGCTCATTTTGATATATCTGACAACAAGATAGGCCGCTGGATCTAGCTTTTTCTAGTGCAACCTTAGTGAAACCAGAATGGCTATAGATTACACCGGTGCTTGCTCCAGTAGATCGGACTTCATCTCGAAATGTCCCAATATGTCCGCTGTCTAGCTTACGTTTATGGTCCTTACAACTCACTAAAATGGATAAGGGCCAATGACCGCCTAACTTTGCATTGATCCAGACATCACATTGGCGTGGTGCGCCTGTATCACGATCTGGTACTGAATGATTGAACAGGACTTCAGCGTCAGGATTCAATCCCTTAGCGAATGCGAATACCGCTGTTTCAAATTGTGAACCAACGCGCTCTTTTTTGGTTGCCATATTGACCTGTTGTGGATATTTACCCTATTCTAGCTACCACGAAAGTGGAAAGTCAAGTTGGGTATGAAGAGAGTTGGATATCAAAACTGAGAGTAGTCAGATAGCCACATGGAAGGAAAAGGGTGCTTTCTTGACAAATAAATTATTGCATAGTATATTTTATGTCAGTAACACAACTGAATATGAGAACCGGAGGTGCCGAGGGGCAACCCAAGGCCTAACGGGAAAGCAAGTCGGTGAAATTCCGACGCGGCCGCGCCGCTGTAATCCGCCTCAGGCGGAAAGCCAGAACGCCCACCTCTTAACTCTCCTACATTCCTCCGCGGGGAGGGGTGGGAATTTTTATTGCCTTATGTCCCCTCACCGCAAGGTGTGGGGACATTGTTTATAAATAGCCGAAAAAGGAGGCTGGATGACACGATTAATGGTAAAAACGCTTGGTGTGCTCGTTTTGATGGTTCTGGTTATCACCTTGTGCTCATCGTGCTCGTCCGGCGATAAAAGCTCCGATAAATCGGCTATCGAGATTACAGACCAACTGGGTAGAGTAGTCAAGCTGGATAAGGTGCCCCAACGGATTGTATCACTGGCCCCACAAAACACCGAAATACTATTCGCTCTAGGTTTGGGTGATAAGATAGTAGGTGTCACCTCATACTGCAATTACCCGCCTGAGGCCCAGGAGAAGCCCCAAATAGGCGGCTTTTCCACTGTTGATATCGAGAAGGTAGTGTCTCTGTCCCCGGACCTGGTGGTGGCAGCTCTTATCCATGAAAAAGAGACTATTCCTCAACTAGAGAGCCATGGACTAAAGGTACTGGCCCTCGCCCCCAAGACGCTGAGCGAGGTGACACAGGCAATTGAATTGGTGGGCAAGGCTACAGGCACGGAGACACAAGCTAAAAAACTGGTCGATGATATGGAGGCCAGGATGGCAGCCGTAGCCAGTCTGGTGTCAGGTCTATCAGAGGAGAGTAGACCCAGAGTATTTTACGTGGTATGGCATGACCCTCTGATGACCGCCGGTGGAGATACCATGCAAAGTCAGTTGATAGATTTTGCCGGAGGCAGAAACATCTTCAGTGATCTTACCTATTACCCTACTGTGGGCTTGGAAACGTTGCTTGATAGACAACCACAGGTCATCATAGCTGCCGTTGGCCATGGCTCTGCCCAAAATGGTCCTTTGGATTGGGCCAAATCAGAGCCTCGCCTAAAAAATACCGAGGCCCTAGTACAGGGCAAAGTGTTTGGTATTGATGCCGACATTGCGAGCCGGGGTGGCCCGAGAATGGTGGATGCCCTAGAAGAGATGTTCCGTCTCATCCATCCAGAGCTGGCAGAAAAGTTGAAGGAATAAAGATAGAGAGAGTATAAGTCGTGGCAGCCGAGGTTTCAGAACCTACCTATTACAGCCAGCTAGTTCGCAGCCGAGTGCTCTATAGGCGCAAGCGGCTCTACAGCATTGTGGTCTTGCTGCTCCTGCTGGCCATAGTGATAGGTATAGCCAGCAGTCTGGGCACCGCCAATGTGCCACTTTCTACCGTATGGCGTCTTCTTTTATCGTGGCTGCCTGGGGTCCATACTGACCATGGCATATCGGACACACTGTCCACTATCGTGCTGGATATTCGGCTTCCCAGAATTCTTCTGGCGGGCTTGGTGGGGGCTGCGTTGGCCTCCGCCGGAGCTACCTACCAGGGATTGTTCCGTAACCCTCTGGCTGACCCATATGTCATCGGCGTGGCCCAGGGTGCTGGCCTGGGGGCTGTTATCGCCTTCCTGCTACCTTTCTCTGTGCATGCCGCCGGTCTGAGCCTGGTGCCACTGCTAGCCTTTGGTTTTGGCCTGGTCAGCGCCGGTATAGTATACGGTCTGGCACGAGTGGGGAAGACCCTACCCAGGACTGCTGTAATTCTCGCCGGAGTAGCCATGGGACAGCTACTAGCAGCTATCACTTCCTTCCTGCTGGTGAACTCTGATAACCTTCATGGCATACTCATCTGGCTCTTGGGCAGCTTTTCGACTAGCAACTGGGACGAGGTTCATGTGTTATTTCCCTACCTGTGTGCAGGCCTGGTGGTCATCTATTTATACAGCCGGCCACTCAATCTGATGCAGCTAGATGAGGAGCAGTCCCAGCAACTCGGTGTGAATGTGGAGCGGGTCAAACTGATACTCTTGCTGACTGCCACACTAATCACAGCGGCTGCAGTATCTTTTGCAGGAAGCATTGGCTTTGTGGGACTCATTATCCCACATGCTGTACGATTGGTCTGGGGAGGTGACCACCGCTTTCTACTGCCCCTGTCCACATTGGCTGGCGCCATATTTCTAATTTTGGCTGATACACTGGCACGCACCATTATCAGCCCTGCTGAGTTGCCGGTGGGGGTAGTAACTGCCCTGTGTGGAGCACCTTTCTTTCTTTACTTGCTATGGCAGAAAAAGAGAGAGGTATTTTAGAGAATGACCTCTGATTACCTGCAAATGAAAGGGGTTGATCTTAGATATGGTGCTCGCACCATAGTCAGTGATATCAACCTGAAAATAGATACTGGCCAGGTAATAGGCATCATCGGCCCCAATGGCTCAGGCAAGTCTACCATTCTCAAAGCACTGTGCGGTCTACTTGTGCCAAGTGCTGGCCAAATTAACCTGGACGGTGTCGAACTGGGACGTCTTTCCAGAGAAGCCATTGCCCGTCAGATAGGAGTTGTGCCCCAGGCCCCACTCTTGCCTGACGGCTTCACCGTGCTGGAGACGGTTCTTATGGGACGCTATCCCCATTTGGGACTGCTGCGCTCCGAGAGCAAGAAAGACCTGGATATTGCCTGCCGCGCTATGGAGCGCGCCAACGTCCAATCCCTGGCATATCGTCACGTAGGCCAGATATCAGGCGGCGAAAAACAGCGTGTGTTGATAGCCAGGGTTTTGGCTCAGGAACCCCGGTTCCTACTTCTGGATGAACCCACCACCCACCTGGACATCCAGCACCAGCTAGAGGTTATGGAGCTGATACGCTCCCTTGCAGATTCAGGACTGGGCGTTATAGAGGCAGTGCACGATGTTTCGCTGGCTGGTCGTTTCTGTGACAGATTGATATTGCTCAAAGATGGGCACATCTTCAAGGAGGGGACGCCACAAGTGGTAGTAACCCCAGATAATATCGAGCAGGTCTTCGGCGTTATGGCCATGGTATATGGTGACCTGGGATCCGGGCTGCTGGTGGTTAATACATCCCTGGCCCGCCCCCAGTCCAGTGACGGGCAGAAACATATACATGTGATAGGTGGCGGTGGCAGCGCAGTTGAGATCATGCAGCGGCTGTATATAGAAGGTTATCGTCTGACGATAGGTGTACTTAACCAGGGCGACACTGATCTGAGCACCGCACTGGCGCTGGGGGCAGAGGCCGTCGTGGTGCTTCCATTTGCCAAGATAGATGACGCCAGCCATCAGCGTAACATGGAGCTGGCAGCTCAGGCTGATTGCTGTCTGGTAGCAGACGTGCCTTTTGGGCAAGGCAACTTGCTCAACCTCAGGGCCGCAGCAGTAGCCCGCCGCCTGCTACTGATAGATGACAGACCCATCGAACAACGAGACTATACCGGAGGTGCTGCTACTGCTCTGTACTCCCATCTGAAGGCAAGAGCATTTTGCACCAACACAGCTAATCTTAAAGAGTCTCTGAAAGATATTTTATTACCACAGCAGGTGACAAATGCAAAGTAATAAGGACAAACAAGGACTGTTAATGATATATACCGGCAATGGTAAAGGTAAGACCACAGCAGCACTGGGGCAGATGCTGAGGGCCTGGGGCTGGGATATGAAGGTGGTGATGTTCCAATTTATCAAGGGTACCGGATTGGCCACTGGAGAGCATCGTGCTGCTCAAAAGATGAACCTCGATATACGGCCTCTGGGCACTGGCTTTACCTGGAAAACTAAGGACAAGGCCCAGGCAGAAACCATAGCCCTGGAGCAATGGAACCGTTGTAAAGAGGCCATGACCTCAGGCCAGTTCGACATGATAATTCTGGACGAAGTAAGCTATGCTCTCAACAGTTCCTGGATACCATTATCTCAAGTAGTAGACACCATCCAGCACCGCCCACCTGAATTACACGTAGTGCTGACCGGTAGAAATATGCCGACTCAGCTCATAGAAATAGCTGACCTGGTAACCGAAATGAAGGAGATAAAGCATCATTATCGCAATGGGATTAAAGCTCAGAAAGGCATAGAGCACTAATGAGCAACAAGGTCAAAGCAGTGGTAATAGCCGGTGCTACCAGTGGCACAGGCAAGACCACTATGACCACCGGCATAATCGGTGCGCTGGTAAAACGTGGCCTACGGGTGCAACCCTTCAAGACAGGGCCTGACTATATAGACCCCAGCTATCACACAGAGGTGGCAAAGCGGCCGTCACGCAACCTGGATACCTGGATGTTGCCACAAGAGGCTGTGGTTGAGCTTTTCCAGCGGGCCTCCTCAGATGCTGATATATCCGTAGTGGAAGGGGTAATGGGTCTCTACGATGGCCATTCAGTCAGTAATGAAGTAGGCAGCACTGCCGAATTGGCCAAGCTGCTGGGACTGCCGGTGCTGCTGGTGGTGGATGCCTATGGTGCCGCACGCAGCTTAGCCGCTCTGACGTTGGGCTACAAGAACTTCGATCCCGAGCTGAAACTGGCCGGTGTCATCTTCAACAATATAGGCTCAGAAAGCCACTATCAGATGTGCCGTGAGGCTGTGGCCAATGCCACCGGCCTGGCCGTTTTAGGCTATCTGCCCAGAAGAGGCGACCTGGTGCTACCGGAGCGTCATCTGGGTCTGGTGCCCATGGCTGAGACACCAACAGCGCACGACTTCTTCTCCAAACTGGCTGCGCAGGTAAAGATGACCATCGAACTGGACAAGATACTGGCAATCGCCGCCGAGGCAACTCCCCCAAAGGTAGCTGTCAGCCTATTCCCTGAAAGTCCCCTGCCGAAGCAAGTGCGCATAGCTGTGGCCCGCGATAGGGCATTCAGCTTTTATTATCAGGACAGTCTTGACCTTCTAGAGGCCTGGGGCGCAGAGCTTATGTCTTTCAGTCCCCTGACCGATGCTGCGCTGCCTAGAAACACCGATGGTATATACATAGGCGGTGGCTTCCCTGAGATATATGCCCAGGAACTGGCACAAAACCGGCCCATGCTGGCAGCGCTGAGACAGGCCAACAAAAGTGGCCTGCCCATCTACGCTGAGTGCGGTGGCCTCATGTATTTAGGTCGCTCGCTTCGAGATATTGCCGGACAAGAGCATCAAATGGCTGGGCTGCTGCCAGTGGCCTCTCATCTGGATAGCACTGATCTGGTTCTGGGCTACCGCACTGTCCGTGCCTTATCCGATGGTCCTATTCTCAAGCGTGGTGAGGAGGTGCGTGGCCATGAGTTCCATTGGTCACGACTAGACCGTGAGCCACAGCAGGAAGCAGCATACTTGGTTGTGGAACAGGGCCGCCGGGAAGGCTTCCAGATGGGAAACGTTCTGGCCTCATATATACATGTGCATTTTGCCAGCCGAGCGGGTTTAGCTCAACGGTTTGTATTATTTTGTAAACAAAGGAGTGCTAAATGAAACGATTCTCTCTGGAGGAGACTATTGGTAGAATAAGTCCGCTGGATCAGACGGCAGCGGCTGCAGCTAGAGCCAGGCAGGACACTCTAACCAAGCCACTGGGCAGTTTGGGACGGCTGGAGGATATATCCATCCAATTAGCCGGTATTTATGGTCAGGCTACGCCCAAAATAAAAAACAAGGTCATCGTTCTGGCAGCAGCCGACCATGGTGTGGTAGCGGAGGGTGTCAGCGCCTACCCGCAGGCAGTTACAGAACAGATGGTACTCAATTTCCTTCGTGGTGGCGCTGCCATCAATGTGCTAGCGCGGCACTGCGGGGCTAAAGTTGTCATTGTAGATGCCGGTGTGGCTGCACAGCTATCGCCACATCCCCAGCTTATATCGCTGGCGATAGGTAAAGGTACAGCCAGCATGATGAGAGGGCCAGCCATGTCAGCGCAACAGGCACGGCAATGTCTGGAGCAGGGCATCGCCATTGTCAGCGGCGAGATCGAAGAGGGTGCTGATCTGGTAGGCACCGGTGAGATGGGCATTGGCAACACCACAGCCGCCAGCGCCATCACCAGTGTCATTACTGGGGAGTCACCTATCAAGGTGACAGGCTTGGGCACAGGCATAACCGAAGACCAACGGCGACACAAGTCTGACGTAATAGTCAAAGCCATTAAGTTGAACCGGCCCGATCCGAACAATGGCCTGGATATACTGGCCAAGGTTGGCGGGTTTGAGATAGGCGTGTTGGCGGGAGTCATACTGGGGGCTGCCGCTGACAAGAGGCCAGTGCTTTTAGATGGCTTTATATCAGGATCTGCGGGATTAATAGCTTACAAGATATGCCCTTCGGCAAAGAATTACTTCATAGCTTCTCATTTCTCTGTTGAGCCGGGGCATGCCGCTGTGCTTAACTATATGGGACTCAAGCCAGTGCTGGACTTGAACATGAGACTGGGCGAAGGTACCGGCGGCGCTCTGGCTATGATGATAGTGGAGGCGGCTGCCCGCTGTCTGGCCGAGATGGCGACCTTCTCCGAAGCCGGAGTCTCCGAGAAGACGGAGGACTAGCACGTGAGCTTTATGGCAGCGCTGGGATTTCTGACTGTCCTGCCCATGGGAAAACGTGCTCTGGACAACAAGCTGCTGGCCAGAGCAGTTGCATTTTTCCCGCTAGTAGGGATGGTGCTGGGGCTTATGCTGGTTGGGGCTGACTGGGTGCTGAGGCGGGGCTTGTCCGACTTCCTGGCCAGTGCCCTGGTAGTGGCTTTGCTGGTAGTGTTTACCGGAGCCTTGCACTTCGAAGGCTTTGTTGATGCTTGCGATGGCTTGTTCGGCGGCCACACCCAGGAACGCAAGCTGGAGATCATGCGACAAAAGCAGGTCGGTGCCTATGCTGTGGCCGGTGGCGTGATATTGTTGCTGGTTAAGGTGGCAGCGCTAACCTCCGTCACCGGAGAGAGCCGGGTGTGGGTGCTGGGCTTCTTCCCGGTTTTGTCCCGCTGGGGTATGGCTCTGGCGTTAGGCGTCTTTCCCTATGCCCGCCAGCAAGGTCTGGGCAGCGCATTCCGCAGCGCCGGGTTGATCTCAGTGGGCATCGCCGGTGTCACAGCTTTAGCGGCTGCAGTTCTACTAGGCGGGGCAGGCCTATTGTTGTTCGGAGCAGCTACGGTGCTGGCGTTGTTGCTAGGGTACGGTATCTCTAGAATGCTGAACGGGCTAACTGGAGACACTTACGGTGCTATTAACGATGTCATTGAGGCCTGCTTGCTGGTCATCGCTGCGGCAATAGTGCCGCATTGGACCTTGCTGCCGGTGTGGCAGGGAGGGTTCTAGTCATGTTTCTGGGAGAGCACTTCTGGCTGGATGCTGCTGCCCTGGCGCTAGCGCTAATCTGGGATATTGCCCTGGGCGAGCCGCCAGCGGTGGTGCATCCCGTCGTATGGATGGGTAAAATAATTGCCTGGCTAGAGCGACGGGCGCCGAAGGTCGGCCACATTGCCCAGTTTAGCTATGGCCTGGACATGGCCTTAGTCATACCTGCTGCTTTTGCCACTGCCGGATATTTTGTGGCGGTAGGGAGCAGAGATCTCAATCCCATAGCCTATATACTGATTGTCGGATTCTTGTTGAAGTCATGCTTTGCGGTGAGGGGACTGGGGCATACTGCCAATGCTATAAGAGAAAAGCTGGAGGCAGGAGAGACAAATCAGGCCAGAACAGACCTTTCCGCTCTGGTCAGTCGCGATACTTCAAAATTGACACCTTCATCGGCAGCTTCAGCAGCCGTAGAATCCGTGGCCGAAAACACCACCGACAGTTTTATAGCGCCATGGCTCGCTTTTGCTCTATTTGGACTGCCAGGGGTGCTGGCCTATCGTGCAGTCAACACCCTGGACGCCATGATTGGCTACCGCGGCAAGTATGAATATCTGGGCAAGGCTTCTGCCCGCCTGGATGATGTGCTTAATTTCATACCGGCGCGACTTTCGGCTATCATAATTGTGTTAGCTAGCCCCTTGCGAGCGCACAGCGCCCGCCAAGCCCTGGCGGTTATGTCTAAAGAAGGCAGCACTACTGAAAGCCCCAATGCCGGGCTGACTATGGCAGCTATGGCTGGGGCGCTGGGTGTGGAACTGGAAAAGACCGGTCACTACCGTCTAGGTTCAGGGCTAAGACGGCCCACCGCCGTTGATATTGTAGAATCAGTTAAAGTTATGCAGTGGGTAGCATTTTTCGGTTTTTGCCTGACTTTTATTTTATTGATGGTGCATTATGCGATTTGGTAAAGCGGATTTAGAAAGGCCAGTTCACGGGGGCATAAACCTGAGCGAGTTAAGTATGCTGGGACTTCGGCCCGAAGAGGTTATAGACTTTAGTGCCAATATCAATCCTTTGGGTGTCTCTCCGGCTGTTAAAAAGGCTATTGCTAAGCTGGATGTGTCCTGTTATCCCGATCCAGACTGTAATGAACTTAGACAGGCACTAGCCCGGAATACAGGCGTAGCAATCGAGCACATTATAATAGGCAACGGCTCCACCGAGCTGGTCCACCTGATGGCTAGGGCCTGTCTCGCCCGGGGTGGCTGCGCTGTAATCTTAACCCCTACTTTCGGTGAATACGAGATGGCTTGCCACCTGGTCAACGTGACCCCTGTGCTAATAAGTGCCAGTGAGGCGGATAAATTCCGCTGGAATATAGGCGATGTCTGTCAGACGCTGGCCAAAATGAAGCCACAGTTGGTCTTTCTGTGCAACCCCAACAATCCCACAGGGATATATCTCGATATAGATACAATGCAACAAATAGCCAGGGCTACGGCACCCGGTGTGCTGGTGATTGACGAAGCCTACTTGCCATTCGTAGATAACCCTTGTGACTCTACAAACCTATTAAAGATGGATAATGTGGCTCTGCTACATTCAATGACCAAAGACCATGCCTTGTCTGGCCTCCGGCTGGGCTATGCCATGGCTCCTGTTGAGGTAATAAATAAGCTTAAACTCTGTCAGCCCTTCTGGAGCGTCAATATTGCAGCACAGGTGGCAGGCGTAGCCGCTCTGTCCGACCAGAAGCATTTAATCAAAGCCAGAAAGCTGATCATTGTGGCTAAAGAATATTTGTATACTGCACTAAAAGAACTGGGATTCGAGGCATTACCTTCCAGCACTGACTTTCTGCTGATCAAAGTGGGTAGCGCCGCAACAGTCCGCCTGAAGTTGCTACAGCGTGGTCTTTGTGTGCGGGATTGCACTTCTTTCGGGTTGCCCCAATACATAAGGGTATCAGTAAGGGCATTGCCCGATTGCCAAAAACTGATGGCAGGTCTGAAAGAGGTGTGCCATGGTTAGATGGTACCTGGTGCGCCACGGGAGAACAGAGTTAAACCGGGACAATCGCGTCCAGGGCCATAGCCAGACACTGCTGGACAAAGAGGGCCTCAGCCAAGCCGGAAAACTACGGGACAGGTTAGCAGAAGAAACATTCACAGCAGCCTTCTCTAGCGATTTGGCTAGAGCGCAGCAAACAGCCCAAACCATCCTGGGAAACCGCAAAATAACCCTTACCGTGTCGCCAGACCTCCGCGAATTTGACTATGGTCTGTGGAACAATCTGACACTGAAAGAGGTCACGGACAAGTACAGTGATGGACTTTCCCGTATGATGAATGCTGAAAACTTCGCTCCGCCCGGCGGAGAGAGTCTGATTCAAGTTATGGAACGCACGGGGAAGTTCATGTCACGGGTAAAAGCCCAGGTATTGGAAGGCAACTTGCTGGTGGTATGCCATGGCGGTTCAGTGCGCGGCCTGATAGTCCATCTGTTGGGACTACCAATAGATAAGTTCTGGTCTCTACAGGTCGATCTGGCCAGCCTATCCATCGTAGATATCTATCCCAATCGCGCCGTGCTAATACTGTTCAACGATGTGTCACACTTGAGGCGTATACCATGACAGCTCGTGTGCTTATGGTCCAGGGCACAGCATCTCACGCTGGCAAGAGCCTGCTGGTAGCAGCTCTATGCCGCATCTTCCGGCAGGACGGCTATAGTGTAGCCCCCTTCAAAGCCCAGAACATGTCCCTCAACTCTTTCGTCACTCCTGATGGCGGCGAGATCGGCCGGGCGCAGGCAGTACAAGCTGAGGCAGCAGGCATACCACCCAGTGTGGACATGAACCCGGTGTTGCTTAAACCAGAGGCTGACAGCCGCTCGCAGGTAGTGCTGATGGGCAAACCATATCTCACCACATCGGCTGCGGACTATTACTCTCTCAAGTCTGAGCTCTGGCCCAAGGTAGTAGCAGCGCTCGAACGGCTGAGGCAACAGTACCAGGTAGTGGTTATCGAGGGTGCCGGCAGTCCTGCCGAGATTAATCTGGCCCAGGACGAGATCGTTAACATGCGGGTGGCTCGCTATGCCGGTGCCCCGGTGCTGCTGATAGGTGACATCGAACGCGGCGGTGTTTTCGCCTCGCTGGTTGGCACGCTGGAGGTGTTGGAGCCTGAGGAGCGCACCCTGATTAAAGCCTTCGTCATAAACAAGTTCCGCGGCGATAAGAATTTGCTGGAGCCCGGCCTCAGATTTCTGGAGAGGCGAACTGGTGTGCCCGTGGCCGGCGTCATCCCCTGGTTCAACGATATTCGGGTGGCGGAGGAAGATGCCCTGGGGCTAGAGCACCCCCAGCCTGGCAGTTCCAATGCCGGGGTGGACATAGCGGTGATACAAGTGCCACATTTGTCCAACTTCGACGACTTTGACCCACTCCAAGAAGAGGCTGGCGTATCTCTGCGCTACGTGGCATCATCTTATCAATTAGGCAACCCGGATCTGATAATATTGCCTGGCAGCAAGACAACCATGGGGGATCTGAACTGGCTGCGGCAGCAGGGCCTGGATAAACGCATCACTGACCTGCACCGCCTCGGCACATTCGTGATAGGTATCTGCGGGGGCTATCAAATGCTGGGGCAAAAGATACTCGACCCCGAACAGGTAGAATCGCCAGCCATTGAAACCGATGGCTTAGGATTATTGCCACTGACCACTGTTTTCGCCAAGGACAAGGAGACTCACCAGGTAGAAGGTGAAGCCGTAGTTGGAGTGGGATTGCTGTCAGGCGCTCAAGGCTCTCGTATAGAGGGCTATGAGATACACATGGGTATCTCTCAAGGCCAACCAGCCTGGGTACCTTTCAGTGTGACCCGGCGAGGTCAAGAAAAAGGCCATAAGCAGGAAGGTGCGCTGGACACTGATGGCCGAGTAATGGGCACCTACATTCACGGCCTGTTCCACAACGCCGGATTGAGACGGGCGATATTGCGCAATATTGCCATCGCTAGAGGCAAAAGCCTGCCAGAGGGAACCTCATCCCGGATAAAGGACATGGAATACGATAAACTGGCAGCGCTGGTACGTCGTAGTCTGGATATGAACCTGATCTACAGTATCGCTGGTTTGACGAGGGTTAGTCAGAATGAATAAGGAACTGGTGTTGATTATGGGCGGTGCCCGCAGTGGTAAAAGTAGCTTCGCCCAGCGGCTGGCAAAAACTGTTGGTAGTAAGGTGCTCTTTCTGGCCACAGCCCAGGCTGGCGACGATGAAATGGCAGAGCGCATCGCCCGGCATAAAGCATCGCGGCCAGCAACCTGGCAAACAGTTGAAGAACCATTAGAGCTGGCCTCAGTACTCCAAAGGGAGACCAACTCTACAGATGTGGTTATCATAGACTGTTTGACATTGTGGTTGAACAACCTGCTGCTTAAAGACGGTGGTTCCTCAGAAACAGAAGTGCTTGAACAAGTTGACAAGCTGCTGGATGTTTACCAAAAGGGTACTGCCAGTTACATTGTGGTAAGTGGAGAGGTGGGACTAGGCTTGGTACCACCTTACCATTTAGGTCGTACCTACCGCGACCTTCTGGGATGGATGAACCAGAAGCTAGCCAGAAGGGCAGACAACGTGTTCTTGATGCTGGCGGGTATACCGCTGGAACTAAAATCGTTGGGCATTCACTGGTCCAGCATTACCGATGATATGGACTCCAATAATAGAAGGTGAATATTTCATCCCAGTCGGTTACGATCCCCTTACGTAACCGACTGGGTTATCTCAGCCAGCGCATTGTCGAGGCAAAACCATACAGTTTGTCTAGATATCAACTACTATTACTGTACTATAAATTGACCAGACATATGGGGGTGGATGTCACATCGGTAAAAATAGGTTCCCGGCTGCGTTGGTGCGTCGAAGGTATAAGTTACCGTAGTCGGGCCTGTTACTATTTCTCCCCTGAAGATCGACGTCTGGGCAGATTGATTTGTGTATAAGGCAAAATTGTGGGGGACACCGGTATCCTGGTTATTGAATATCATGGTCACATGCGCCCCGGTAGGGACAGTTATGGTGTCCTTATCAAACGCAAAGTTATTCGCCGTTAGATTTACACTTACGCTTTGTGGAGTCGGCGTTGAACCGGGGGTAGCAGTAGGCACAGCGGTTGCAGTAGCTGTTGGGGTGGCAGTTGGTGAGGGGCTGATAGTCGGGCTTGTTGCCCCAAGTTTCAATGCGATGAGCGAAGGAGTGCCACCCACACCTGCCGGCCAAATGATGGTATCACCAACCACGGCAGGCCAGCCGTTGATACCAGCGGGTGCCTGATAGCTCCAGACCTGCTCGCCGGTGTTCCGGTTGAAAGCATAGATCATACCATCGTATGTGGCTGTGAACACCAGGTCGTTGACCACTGTAGCAGCGCCAACATTGAGAGAGTTGAATAACTTATTCCACAAAATTTTGCCGGTATTCACATCAACGGCAACCAATTCACCTTTGCCTTTGCTGAAGTCAAAGGTAGATGCATCAAACTTTGTGGGTGTCCAGTCGCTGGACAGGTCTACCACAGGCACATATAGCACACCATTATCACCAAGCGCCATGGGCGTCTCTACCCCACCCAGGACACCAGGGAGAACCGTTGTGGTGCCCGGTGGCAAAACATCCAGCTCTTTAGTCTGGTTGTGCTCACCCACGGGCACATCCCAGAGGATGGCCCCGGTCTCACGGTTAAAGGCATACACCGTTCCCATCTTGCCTGAACCAAAGACGGCTTCCTGTGATTTACCGCCATTTATGCTGACAGTGCCCAGAATAGGCGCGATCTGAAAGTCATGGTCTACTAGATCGTGAGGGACCACCTGGGTGAACCACTTCAGTTTCCCGTCGTTGTGATCCAAGACAACCATGGAATCCGTATAGAGGTTAGAGCCGGGTCGGCTGGAGCCGTTAGGCCAGGCATCGGTGCCAGGGAAGGGCGCCGGATTGCCAATACCCCAGAAAGTCATTCCTGTGTTTACATCAACGGCCGGAGAGTACCAGGCACCACCACCACTGTTGACCTCCGGATGCCCCCACAGGTTGTCGGGATATACCGTGTTAAACTGCCATTTTATCTGGCCCGTTTTCTCGTCCAGGGCATAGATGATACCCATGCCACCCGCAGCATAGAATATGTCGCCAGTACCCGGCACGGTGGAGACATACACAAGGCCATCGTAGACAGACGGTTGAATATCGATACCTGTGGTCGCTACATTCGAGAGTTTGTTCGTCCATAGCTCCTGGCCGGTGTTCATATCCAGCGCTGCTATGGTGTAAAGGTCTTTGGCAACAAATATCTTACCGTAACCTACCGCCGGGCCGTTGGGTCCTACTACTTTATCGGTATTGTACAGCTTTTGCCACTTCACCGCGCCGGTTTTCAGGTCAATGGCAAAAACGTTGGCCTTGCCGTCCTGAAAAAAGACGGTGTTACCCATGATTATGGGGTTGCTGGTGCCCCCGCCATAGGCGCCAATGCCAGGCATATTAAATGACCAGGCCACGCCGAGTTTGTTCACGTTTCCCGAGTTTATACTCGAATTATTGGTGGCCCTTGTTTGGCTGTAGTCCCTGTTTGGCAGAGGCCAGTCTTTGGCATACTGAGTGACCTCTGGTGGAGCACTGCCTTTGTTAGTAGTGGGTGTAACGCTAGGAGTGGTGGTTGGAGTAGGTGTTGGGTTGGGTGTAGTGGTGTATTTGCTTGTCGACTTACCACAGGCAGAAACAACTAGAGAAACCCCTATTAACAGAGCCAACAATAAACCGAACCAGCGCCAGGTTGACCTTGCCATTGTTCTTCCTCCTTTGATACGTTTTTGTAGCATTTGCCATTGCCACTCTCGATAAGCGAGGATTCTTAAGCCAGCGATGCACTATTGTTGTTTATCATAGCAGGCTGACAGTTGCAAAGTCATAAAATTGACCCCAAAAAGGTTGAAAATTTATTACGTTTTGGGCAGGTGAGACGTACCACGGGCTCTGCCAGGCCGGAGTCTAATAGTAGCCGAAGCTGCATAAAACTGGTTCGCTTTAATATGCTAAAAAACTCCATTGTTTGCACAACAGTCAATATGACCCCGAAAGGCTCTTGCAAAAAACGGCCAGAAGTGTTATACTAAATCAGTTTTGAGGCCCAGGGGGGTGTAAGGGGAAAGAATTGAGCCTTTAAGTCAGTCCCGTGAGGCTGGCAAGGGGAAGTTTAGTGAAAGACGGGCTTCTCTTGATAGAGAAAAAACCTCTTGCCAGTCAGGGCGAGAGGTTTTTTGATGTCTGAAAAAGTCATTCTCTACGAGGAAGACATCCGCCGGGCGATAACCCGGATCGCCCACGAGATTGTGGAAAGAAACCGGGGCTGTGAGGGTCTGGTTCTTATTGGATTGCTCACTCGCGGCGTGCCTCTGGCCAAGCGCTTGGCTCGCAGTATAGCGCAGTTCGAGGAGGCTGAGGTGCCGGTGGGTGAGTTGGACATCGGCCTTTACCGGGATGACCTCTCGCTGGGAGTACAGCCTCAGATCCGCCACACCGAAGTACCCACCGATGTCAAGGGTAAACACGTTGTCCTAGTGGATGACGTGCTTTACACCGGGAGAAGCATCCGCGCTGCCATGGATGCCATTATAGACCTGGGTCGGCCTCAGTTCATCCAACTGGCGGTGCTGGTGGACCGAGGACACCGCGAACTCCCCATACGTCCTGATTATGTAGGCAAAAATGTGCCTACCTCGAGAGATGAGGAAGTTACAGTGCGCCTCAAGGAGGTCGATGGAAGAGATGAAGTGGCCATCATAAAAGTGCCTGCAGGTGAGGGTAATTCGTTGGCAAGCAACGACTCTTCTAGAGAGGGGGCTCACCATGAGCTTAGCAAATAGAAGCCTTGTAACCATGGATGACCTTTCTGACCAGGAAATTGAGGCGGTTTTCTTTTTGGCAGACGAAATATCGCACTCAATGAGTGAACAGCGCAATGTGTGCCAAGGCAAGATAATGGCCAGCCTGTTTTTTGAGCCAAGCACCAGGACACGGTTGTCATTCGAGACGGCGATGCTCAGACTGGGTGGTTCTGTCATAACTGCGGCTGATGCAAGTTCAACTTCCCAAGCTAAAGGTGAGAGCATCGCTGATATGGCAAGAATAGTCGGCAGTTACGCCGACATAATTGTCATCAGACACCCGTGGGAGGGAGCGGCGAAGGTAGTTGCCGACTACGCCCATATCCCTGTAATAAATGCCGGCGATGGAGGTCATGAACATCCATCTCAGACCTTATGCGACCTTTACACTCTTAAAAGGGAGAGAAAAACTATCCAGGGTCTGAAAATAGCCCTCTGGGGCGACTTGAAGTATGGGCGAACCATTCATTCCCTGACCTGCGCACTGGCTAGGTTCGGTGCCACAATCCATTTCCGTCCCGGCCCAGGTCTCGAGCTACCAGACTACGTTGTGAGCAAGCTAACTGCAGAGTATGGTGGGCAACTACAAAGGTGTGAGACTCAGAACGATGATGCGAAGCAGAGGCTTTTTCCCCTGGACGCTATATACGTAACGCCAAGTGGGCCACATCAGCTTACAATGATGCCTGACATTAATATCCAAATCGTCTTGAAAGAAAGGGTTGATGCCATCTACATGACCAGGCTTCAGAAGGAAAGACTCGCGCCCATGGCAGAAGGACAACTGTTGAAGAAAGACTACCCATCGGTAGACAAGAAACTTCTCAAAGCCAAAGAGTATGAAAAAACACTGGTAATGCATCCGCTGCCCCGGGTGGACGAACTCGCTTATGAAATAGACGCTGACCCCCGAAGCATGTATTTCAAACAAGCAGCACTGGGAGTGCCGATCAGAATGGCTCTGTTGGCTCTCTTGCTAGGAGCTAAGAAGGGCGACCTTCCTGAGGAGAAAGGGTTAACCCGGGTACCGGGGAGAAACTATCCGGTTTATGGTTATGATTTTGGGGTCAGATGCCAAAACCAAAACTGTGTGTCGGTGCAAGAAACCGAAAAGCGGTACATTAAACCAGAGTTCAAAATAGTAGCCAGACAGCCCTTGAAGCTGAGATGCGCCTATTGCGAACATGAAACTTATCCCCAATATGTAGCCAGTTCGGAGCAGGATAAGAAATACCACAGTGCCAGCAGTTTTGTGCTGGGGAAAATCAAACCGGAGCATCTGATCATTTTCGATTCAGAGAAAGAGGCCAGAGCCAGGGGCTTCTCCCCGAGTCGGTACATTCGTGTATACGCAGACAAAAGATAATGTTATGTCAACTGCACTTGTTATAGTTGGCGGTCGAATCCTGGACCCAGCGCAGGGCCTGGACTTCACCGGCGATTTGCTCATTGTCCAGGGCAAGATAGCCGAGGTAAGCACTGGCATTCCCCCTAGGCAGGGCAGTCGCAGATTGAAAGCCAATGGACTGGTGGTCTGCCCTGGCTTCATAGACTTGCATTGCCATCTGCGCGACCCCGGCTTTGTGGATAAAGAGACCATCGCTAGCGGTACTAAAGCGGCTGCCCACGGTGGCTTTACTACAGTGTGTTGTATGCCCAACACTGAGCCTCCGATAGACAGCCAGGCCACGGTTGATTATGTCAAACAGAAAGCACATGCCGAGGGAATTGTCCATGTCCTGCCCATCGGCTGCATCACTAAGGGACGAAAGGGTATGGAACTGGTTGAAATGGCTGAACTGGCCCAGGCCGGAGTGGTGGCCTTTAGCGATGATGGGAATCCGGTGCCCAACTCGCGCCTGATGCGCCGTGCCCTGGAGCATAGCTGCGCCTCTGGACTGCCTGTGATAGACCATTGTGAGGATACCGCTCTTACCAAGGGCGGAGTGATGAATGAAGGTGAAATAGCCCTAAGACTTAGTTTGCCTGGCATGCCTGCTGCCGCCGAGGAGATTATGGTGGCGCGTGACATCGCTCTGGCCCGCCTCACCGGTGGAAGGTTGCACATCGCCCACGCAAGCACCGAAGGTTCAGTGGAACTGATACGCAGAGCTAAGGAGAGCGGTCTACCAATCACTGCTGAGGTAACCCCCCACCACCTGACGCTTACCCAAGAAGCAGTGGCGGGCAAACAAGCAGGAAGTGGCCAGACGAATGCCTACGATACCAATACCAAGGTTAATCCGCCTCTGCGCAGCCGCAGAGATACGGAGGCGCTTATCCGGGCGTTGCGAGAAGGTGTCATAGATGCTGTCGCTACCGACCATGCCCCTCATACAGCAGCGGACAAGCTGTGCGAATACAAAACGGCTGCCTTCGGCATCAGCGGGCTGGAGACGGCTTTGGGCAGTCTGATGAGCCTGGTGCACCGTGGTGAACTTGACCTGACCACCATGATTCGCAGGCTCACAGCTGGCCCGGCCAGGGTTATTGAGACAGGCCTCCGTCACCAGCCAGGCAGTCAGGGCAGCCTCAAAACAAGCCTCCCCGGAGACGTGACCATATTTGACCCGGAGCGTGAGTGGATGGTGGATCCGGAGACCTTCGCCTCCAAAGGCAAGAATACTCCGCTGGCAGGCTGTCTGCTGCGAGGCAGAGTTATGGCCACTGTAGTAGGAGGCCAGATAGTCTATAGGGATAATTCAATTATGCTGGAAGAAAACAATGAGTAAAGAGGCAATCCTGGTACTGCAAGATGGCTCTGTGTACAAGGGACTCTCTTTCGGGGCTGAGGCCACCGCCTATGGCGAGGTGGTGTTCTCCACCGGCATGACCGGCTACCAGGAGATGCTCACCGATCCCTCTTTCGCCGGCCAGATAGTGGTGCCGACTTATCCCCTGGTGGGCAACTATGGCATAAACCCCTACGATGTGGAATCAAAGCGCATCCAGGTGCGGGCTTTTGTAGTGAGGGAGGACTGCCCCCAGCCCAGCCACTGGCAGAGCACCATGACGCTGCACGATTATCTAGTTCAGAACAACATTCCAGGCATCAGCGGGGTAGATACGCGGGCGTTGACCCGACGCCTCCGCCTGGCCGGTGTGATAATGGGTATACTCACCTGCGAGCATTCTCCGGAAGAGGCGCTGGCACGGCTGAAGAGTCTGCCCCGATATGACGCTATTGACTATGTCAAGGAAGTAAGCACAGACAAAGCCTACAAGCAAACGCCATCAGATGCTCACCATGACATTGTGGTTGTGGACTATGGCGTCAAGCTCAATATAATGCGCATTCTTAACCACCTGGGCTGTGCCACCACGGCGGTGCCCTGTACAGTTTCGGCTCAGGATATTCTGGCGCTGAATCCAGATGGTATCCTGCTCTCCCCCGGCCCCGGCGACCCCAGCCTGCTGGGCTATGCAGAAGAGACTGTTAAGGGGCTAGTTGGCAAAAAACCGATAATGGGCATCTGCCTGGGGCACCAGATATTGGGGCGCATTTTTGGCGCTCCTACTTTTAAGCTCAAGTTCGGGCACCGCGGAGCCAACCATCCGGTACGTGACCTGGCTGACGGACGTATATATATCACTGCTCAAAATCACGGCTACGCAGTTGACGGAGACAAACTGAAAGGCGGCTTTGAAGTCAGCCACATCAACCTGAATGACAATACAGTGGAGGGCTGCCGCCACCGCGAGCTGCCTATCATGTCGATACAGTACCATTCAGAGGCTTCACCAGGGCCTATGGACAATATGTATCTCTTCGAGAGATTCCTGGATATGGTGAAGGATCACGAAGTGAGCGAAATAAAATGAGAGTGGCAAAAGGATGAGCAAACCATCCAAAGTCCTGGTCATCGGTTCCGGCCCTATCATCATCGGGCAAGCGGCTGAGTTCGACTACGCCGGCACTCAGGCCTGCAAGGCTCTGCGCGAAGAGGGCGTCACCTCGGTGCTGGTCAACTCCAACCCGGCCACCATCATGACTGATGAGGGTATCGCCGATATAGTCTATATCGAACCTCTGACTGTGGAAGTTGTTGGCCGTATTATCGAGCGAGAGCGCCCCGATGGGTTGTTGCCCACCCTGGGCGGCCAGACCGGTCTCAATCTGGCGGTGGACCTGGCCGAAGCCGGCATTCTGGACAAGTATGGCGTGAGGTTGTTGGGCACGTCTCTGGAGACTATCCGCAAGGCAGAGGACCGTGCCCTGTTCCGTCAGATGCTGCTGGACATCGGTGAACCGGTGCCTAAAAGCACGACGGTTAATAGCATGGAGGAGGCCATCAAGGCAGCCGAGGAGGATATTGGGCTGCCCCTGGTGGTGCGCCCAGCCTATACCCTGGGCGGAACGGGAGGCGGTCTGGTACACACCTGGGAAGAGTTTCATACTATTGTCACGGGCGGCCTGGCTGCCAGCCCCATCAACCAGGTGCTTCTGGAGACCTCCCTGGAGGGTTGGAAGGAGATAGAGTACGAGGTGATGCGGGATGCAGCTAACAACTGCATCACCGTGTGCAGTATGGAGAACATCGACCCCATGGGGGTGCACACCGGCGACAGCATAGTGGTAGCGCCCTGCCAAACCCTATCGGACAAAGAATACCAGATGCTGCGCTCAGCCAGCCTCAGGATAATTCGTGCTCTGGGTATCGAGGGTGGCTGCAATGTACAATACGCTCTGGCTCCTCATCCTATTGTGGCCCGAAAGTGGTGCCCATCAGCCATTGGACATGGCCGCGACTACTATGTTATTGAGGTCAACCCCAGGGTGAGCCGCTCTTCAGCCCTGGCCAGCAAAGCCACCGGCTACCCCATCGCCCGGGTAGCGGCCAAGATCGCTGTGGGCAAGCGGCTGGACGAAATTCCCAACAAAGTCACCGGGAAGACCATGGCCGCCTTTGAGCCAACCATAGATTACATCGTGGCCAAGATACCGCGTTGGCCTTTTGATAAGTTCCCATTGGGCGACCGCACCACAGGCACTCAGATGAAGGCCACCGGTGAGGTCATGGCCATTGACCGCTGCTTTGAGGCAGCTATCCAAAAGGCAGTGCGCTCTCTGGAGTTTGGCAACCGCTCTCTACTCTGGGAAGACCGCAACTGGGGTCAGGACGTAGCCTCATACCCTTTGCATCCCAATGATTTGCGTCTGTGGGCGCTGATGGCAGCGCTCAGACGGGGAACCAGTCCCGAGCAACTGGCCGAACGCACGGGCATTGACCCCTGGTTCATTTACAAGTTTCAGAACATTGTGAATATGGAAAAACTCCTGCTCTCTGAGCCGCTGACCCAGGAGTTGCTGCGGCAGGCCAAGCGCCTGGGTTTCTCTGATGAGCAACTCAGCACCCTGGCTGACCGTCTCCCTGAGCAGATGCGCCAGTTGCGCCATCAGTGGCAAATAATGCCGGTGTACAAAATGGTGGACACCTGCGCCGCCGAGTTTGAAGCGGCCACCCCTTATTTCTACAGCACCTATGAGCAGGAGAACGAGGCCACGCCTATGTCTGGAGATAAGGCAGTGGTCATCGGCTCCGGCCCTATCCGAATCGGACAGGGCATAGAGTTTGATTATTGCAGCGTACACTCGGCCTGGGCGCTTCAGGAAGCGGGATTCAAGAGTATCATGGCCAACTCCAACCCTGAGACAGTGTCCACTGATTTCGACACCAGCGACCGGCTCTATTTCGAACCTCTGGATGAGGAGAGCATGCGCGACATTCTGGAGAATGAGAGCCAGGGTCAGTCACCAGGTTCCATTGTCCAGTTTGGCGGCCAGACAGCCATCAATCTGGCAGAGCCTCTGGCGCGGAACAGCTTGCCCCTGCTAGGCTCCAGCGCCGAGGCTATTGATCTAGCCGAAGACCGTCAACGTTTTGATGACTTCATCAGCAAACTGGGCATTCCACAGCCCCCTGGGGCTACTGTGACCACGGTGGAGGCAGCTGGCAAGTTGGGCGAGCTATTCGGCTATCCCTTGCTGGTGCGCCCCAGCTATGTCTTGGGGGGGCGGGCCATGGAGATAGTCAACAGCCACAGTGAGCTGTTGCGTTATATCACCGCTGCCATCGAGCTGGGCAGCCGCCATCCGGTGCTCATCGACAAATACCTTGAGGGCAAGGAGGTGGAGGTAGATGCCGTTTGTGACGGGGAGCGGGTGCTTATTCCGGGTATCATGGAGCATATTGAAAGGGCAGGGGTGCACAGTGGAGACTCTATGGCTGTCTATCCTGGCATAAATCTCACCAAGCGAGAGGTAAATACACTGGTGGACTATACGGTGAGAATCGGCCTGGCCCTCAAGGTCAAGGGGCTGATGAACATACAGTACGTAATCATGTCCGCCGGACGTGATGACTCAATAGTCTATATCCTGGAGGTCAATCCCAGGGGCAGCCGCACCGTTCCCTTCATTTCAAAGGTTACCGGTGTGCCTCTGGTACGGATAGCTGTTAAGGTGATGTTGGGACAAACTCTGGCCCAGCAGGGTTATGAGGGCGGGCTTTGTAAACAACAGAAGCTGGTGGGCATCAAAGCGCCGGTATTTTCCATGTCCAAGCTCACCGGGGTTGATACTTACCTGGGGCCGGAGATGAAATCCACAGGCGAAGTGATGGGGGTGGACTATGACTTTGAAGCAGCTCTGGCCAAGGCTCTATTGGCAGCCGGTCTGATGTTGCCTGCAAAAGGGGCTATTCTCCTGAGCATCGCTGACAAGGACAAGGCAGAGGCTTTGCCCATCATCAGGAAGTTTGCCTCAGTTGGATACGGACTCTATGCTACTGAGGGCACTTCGGCCATGATAGCGGCGGCTGGCCTGCCGGTAACCGTGATCACCAAGAAACTCAGCCAGGGACATCCCAACGTGCTTGATGTTATTCGGCAGGGAGTGGTCACTGGGGTGGTTAACACTGTCAGTGGGGGAGGCGCTCCATTGCGTGATGGCTTTCAGATACGGCGGGCGGCTGTTGAAAAGCGCATCGCCTGTTTCACCTCCCTTGACACGGCGCGAGTAGCTGCTGCTGCTCTGTCCAAACTCAATAATGGCTTCAGTGTCCAGCCTCTCAAGGAATATTTAACACCAAAGCATCTGGCCACAGGACAAGAGTAAAATGTCCGTGCCTAAACAAGAAAAGGCCTTGGTACTGTCTAACCAAGAGGTCATGCCCGGAACCCACCTTATCTGGGCAAAAGCGGCGCAATGCGCCGCCTTTGCCCAGCCTGGCCAGTTCCTCATGGTGCGCTGCGATGATAGCTGCCAGCGATTGCTACGCCGTCCACTGAGCATCCACAGCCTCAGACCTGACGCCGTGGCTGTATTGTTCAAGGTGATTGGCCCAGGCACTCACTGGCTAGCCCAACGCCATCCCGGTGATAGACTCGATCTGCTAGGCCCACTAGGCAACGGCTTCCGAGTTGAGCCAAGGTGGCGGAATTTGCTTCTGGTAGCAGGTGGCTTGGGCATCGCACCTCTGGCTGCCCTGGCCAGTCAGGCCCTGGCCTCAGACCACCAGGTCACCCTGCTGCTGGGGGCTAGCCAGGCCAACCATCTTTACCCAACACATTTTTTGCCCGCCGGACTCAACATTGTCCTGGCTACTGAGGACGGCTCTGCAGGACACAAAGGGCTGGTTACCGACCTTATTTCTGATTATGCAGCCAAAACGAATGCTGTCTTTGCCTGCGGCCCCATCTCTATGTATAAGACGCTATCACAGCTGGCTTCCAAAATATTGACTGCTAAGCCAATCCAAGTCTCAGTGGAGACCAGGATGGGTTGCGGGCTAGGCGGTTGTTTCAGTTGTACCATAAAGACCAGCGACGGGATGAAGCGGGTTTGCCGTGATGGGCCGGTCTTTGAGCTGAGGGATATTGACTGGGACTGGCTGACAATCTAAGGGTTAAGGAGTGGGATATGGTGATCACCAAGAAGATTGGCCTTCGCACCAAAGGCGACTGTGACATTATAGACATCACCGGCGAAGTGGCCAGCGAGTTGTCCGACTGCGGACTGTCCGCCGGCACAGTGACCATTTTTGTGGCTGGTTCGACCGCCGGGCTATCCACCATAGAATATGAGCCAGGTCTTGTTGCCGATCTCAAAAATGCCTGGCAAAGACTTGTACCTGCTAATATCGGCTATCAGCATGATTCTCGCTGGGGGGATGGCAACGGCTTCGCCCATATTCGGGCCTGCCTTCTGGGGCCATCTCTGGTAGTGCCTTTTCAGGACAAACACCTGCTCCTGGGCACCTGGCAGCAGATTGTGCTGGTTGATTTCGACAACCGCCCCAGGTCTAGGCAGGTGATCCTGCAATTCATGGGTGAGTAGCTATGAAGACAGTGCTTTTTGTATGCGTAGGCAACTCACAGCGCAGCCAGATGGCCGAGGCCTATTTCAATCACTTTGCTGCTGGCAAAGCCAGAGCTATCTCAGCCGGTACCCGTCCCGCCAGTCGAGTAGACTCTAAAGCCATAGCGCTTATGGCTGAGGAAGGCATAGACCTGTCAGGCAAGCAGCCCAAACCACTCACTGCTGATATGGTTCAGCAGGCCGACCGGGTGATAACCCTGGGCTGTGGGGTGGCACAGTCCTGCCCGGTAACTCTGGGTGCCGCAGAAGATTGGGAACTGGAGGATCCTTTAGGATACCCGGTTGAAAAGCTACGCCCGCTCAGAGACGAGATAAAGGCCGGGGTGCTCAGGCTTATCCGGGAACTGGGGCTGACTTCGTAGATAAGACAAAGCCCTGACTATTTGCCGGGGCTTTGGGAGGCACTCTAGGAAAAGAACGGCTGCAGCAATCACGCTCAGTCGATTTTCTTCTCAACCTTGAAGGAGATCTTTACCTTGGCGCGGTAGCCAACAACCTTCCCGTTCTCAACCTGCATATCCAACTCGCTGACCTCGGCGATCCGGAGATCCCGCAGTGTCTCGCTGGCCCGTTCTACAGCGGCCGCAGCCGCTTTCTCCCATGACTCAGTGCTACTACCCACCAACTCAATAAATTTATAGACGCTTTCTGCCATTTTAACCTCCTTATTAGTAGACAGATAACCTTGGCTTGTGCATTACCTGCTGGCTTCATTGAAAAGGACCAATAGTTATTCCCCTACCCGGTGCCTCCCAAAGCCCCTCGAGGAAATCAACCTTCCCCTCTGAGTCTATGATAACAAGGGATATTATCTCTGTCAATGCTTGACTGAAGTACAGGGACAAGCTAAACTATAAATGGAGTAGGAAAATGCCTATTTACGAGTATCTTTGCTCTGATTGCCAATGTCGTTTTGAACTGCTTCGCCCCCTGAGTCGGGCTGACGAAGGGGCTAGTTGTCCTCGTTGTAAGCGGGCGGTTAAACGTGTTCCCTCGCGGTTTGCTTCGTTCTCTAAAACTGCCGAAGGTACATCCACCCCCATAGCGGGTAGCGGCGGCTGTAGCAGCTGTGCATCCGCCAGTTGCTCTACTTGCCACTAATAGCCAATGTTTTCTTCTTTTTGGTCTTAAGGAGCACAACTCCGCTTATGCCCCCCAGCACTATCACCTCGGACACTGTGGCCAGCGTGATAAATAATGTCACATCGTGGAAAAAGTGCTCCGGGAACATCTGAGGCAGAATGTCCCACTCATTGAGCTTCCATAGTTCGTTGCTGAAGCTGAAATGGTGGAACTGTAGGAAAAACTGGTCAAAGCCAAAGAGCGCCGCCAGCCCCAACAGCAGCATCAGGAAGAGGGTGAAGACGCTGCCTGCCGTCAGCCAGCCTAAAAGCCAGCGCCAGCGACGGCCTTTGCTTAAGGCTAATGTACCTATCACAAAGGCCAGAGCATAGGCCAGCGTCCCTATCTGCACCCAGTAGTCCACCTGGATAAGGTGTTTGACGTCTTTGAGGTGGGCAATTTCTTCGGTGCTGAACAAGTCATACTGCTCATCGTCAACTGTGACCTTGATGCCTATCAGCTTTTCACCGGAGTTGAAGTAGCGGATCATCTCTTGAGCAGCCCGGTCAAGCTCAGGCCGTCCAATCCCAGTCACATCCTCCACATCATATTTACTGAAGCTGTATTCGTAGAGGCGTGGTGAATTGACGGCATAACGCACGTTGCTGGTAACCAGCAGCACCGGCAGGCACAATACAAAAAGCAAACCAGCGATTATGCGCAGGATTTTAAGCAAGTTTAATTATCCCAAAAGCAGGGGTTGTTCCGTTCACCCTGAGCCTGTCGAATGGTGAATCCCTTTGAGCCGTCCATGCTTCGACTGGGCTCAGCACAAACGGCTCAATTATCATTTTCGCACTCCTTGGTGTGGTCGGCAAGCCAGCTTGAACGATTTCTTTCGATATAAGCTGATGATAGTAGTCCGTTCCCTGCTTGTCAAATTGAAAGCCAGGCAAGTATAATCAAGCTCAGGCCATAATGGAGGCGTCCTTTGATAGAAGAAAACCAGGGCAACTTTGATACCCTGAGACAGATCATCGCTCGACTGCGCAGTCCCGATGGCTGTCCCTGGGACAGGGAGCAAACCCACGCCTCGCTCAAAGGCAACCTGCTGGAGGAGAGTTATGAAACACTGGAGGCCATAGACTCAGGCCAGCCAGCCAAGCTCTGCGAGGAGCTTGGCGACCTGCTGTTGCAGATCGTGCTTCATGCTCAAATTGCTGCCGAGGCAGGACACTTCCAGATAGAGGATGTCATCTCAGGCATCACCCAGAAGCTGATTCGCCGCCACCCCCACGTCTTCGGTCAGGCGCGGGTGAACGATGCTCAAGAGGTGTCTCTCCGCTGGGAACAGATCAAGAATCAGGAGCGCCCCGGTCAGTCGCTCCTGGACGGCCTGCCACAGGGAATGCCTGCTCTGTCCTACAGCCAGGCTATGCAGCGACGGGTGGCTCGTGTAGGGTTCGACTGGGAGAAGACGGATGATATCCTGGACAAGCTGGCAGAGGAGGTGGCCGAGTTCAAGGACTCTCCTAACCATCAGCAACAGGTACAGGAGTTCGGCGATTTGCTGTTTGTTCTGGTCAATCTGGCGCGGCGGCTGGACATAGAGCCTGAGGAGTCCTTGCGCCAGGCTAACCAGCGTTTCGCCCGCCGCTTTCGCCTTATGGAGGAAGAGTGCCAGCGGCGGGGTGTACATTTGAGCAGCCTGTCTCTCAAGGAGATGGATGGACTGTGGGACGAGGCCAAACGAAAGCTCGGGGAATAGTCTGTGACCGAAATAAGGCGACAATATCTCAAGATAAAGCAAAGCTATCCAGAGGCCATTGTATTATTCCGACTGGGCGATTTCTACGAGACCTTTGACGAAGATGCCAAGCTGGCCTCGCGATTGCTGGAAATCACCCTGACCTCCCGGGAAATGGGCAAAGGGCAGCGTATCCCTATGGCCGGTATCCCCCACCATGCTTTGGATAGCTATCTGGCCAGGCTGGTGGGCCGGGGTTATAAGGTGGCTATCTGCGAACAGCTTACTCCCCCGGGCAGGGGTTTGATCCAGCGAGATGTGGTGCGGGTGGTGACCCCTGGCACTGTGGTGGAGCCAAACCTGCTTCAAGGCAAGGCCAACAATTACCTGGCTGCGGTGGTAGTTGGTGAGGACGAGGCAGGTATCGCTTATGTTGACATTACCACCAGCGAGTTCGCCACCACTCAGCTCATCCTCCAGCGGGCTGCCGCCGAACTGGAGCGCCTCAGCCCGGCCGAAGTTCTGGTAGCCGCAGGCGAGGACTTGCCCTTCACTTTGACTGTGCCGGTCACGCCTCTGGAAGGGGAGTTGTTTGAACTGGATGAAACCCGCCAGCTTCTACTGGACCATTTTGGCGCTGCCTCTCTGGAGGGCTATGGTTGTGCTCACCTACCTCTGGCCATAAGGGCTGCCGGGGCTATCCTGTATTATCTTCAGCAGACCCAAAGGGGGGCGCTGAACCAGCTTCAGAGACTGAGCACCTATTCTACCCTGTCTTTCATGTTCCTGGATGCTCAGACCCGGCGTAACCTGGAGCTTTTCGCCAGCGGACGGGGCTCGGCGGATGGCTCTCTCCTGGGAGTTATAGACCTCACCAGGACAGCCATGGGAGGCCGTCTGCTCAAGAAGTGGCTGTCCCAGCCCCTTCTCGACCTGGTCGAACTGAACAAAAGGCTGGATGCGGTGGAGTGGCTGGTACTGGTATCGCATGCCCAGGACCGGACCAGGCTCCTGGCCGCCCTGGATAAGATGCCTGACCTGGAGAGACTCATTAACCGTGTGAGGGGGCATCTGGCCATCCCGCGGGAACTGGTGGCCTTGCGCCGTGGCCTGGAGCTTGTCCCTGAGGTCAAGGCTCTGCTGGAAGGTGCCACTGGCCTTGAGTGGCTGGTCAGCCAGATAAAGCCGCTTCCTGAATTGGTGGCCTTGATCGCTCAGGCTATCGCTGATGAGCCTTCCAGCCTGGGTGAAGGCACAGTGATAAGGCCGGGCTTTTCCGCCGAGCTAGACGCACTGCGACAGACCAGCGCCAGTGCCAGGCAGTATCTAGCCAATCTGGAGCGGCAGGAACGACAGCGCACCGGAATTAAGTCCCTCAAGGTGGGCTATAACAAGGTCTTCGGTTATTACATTGAGGTGAGCAATCCCCATCTGTCCCAGGTGCCTGCGGACTATGTCCGCAAGCAGACCCTGGCCGGTGTTGAGCGTTATTTCACCCCTGAGCTAAAAGAATACGAGTCGGCGGTGCTCAATGCTCAGGAGCGCATAGAGGAGCTGGAGGGCAATCTCTTCCGTCAGGTCTGCCAGCAGGTGGGGGCTGAGGGGGAGCGGGTGCTGTCCCTGGCCTCAGCACTGGCCCAGTTGGATGTCCTCACTGCTCTGGCTGAGGCGTCGGTGCGCTATGGCTACAGCCGTCCGCAACTAGACAACGAAGATAAAATAATCATCAAGGGAGGCCGTCACCCGGTAGTGGAACGCTTCTTAGAGGGCGAGGGTTTTGTTCCCAACGACACCTCCCTCTCCAACGAAGATGCCCAGATGCTCATCATCACTGGCCCCAATATGTCGGGGAAGTCCACTTACCTGAGACAGGTGGCAATTATAGTGCTTATAGCCCAAATAGGCAGCTTCGTGCCTGCCGACTCAGCCACCATCGGGCTGGTGGACCGCATCTTCACCAGAGTGGGCCTGCGCGATGACCTGGTGGCCGGGCAGTCCACCTTTATGGTAGAGATGTTGGAGACGGCCAACATCCTGAACAACGCCACCCGCCGCTCGCTGCTCATACTGGACGAGATAGGACGGGGCACCAGCACCTACGATGGCATCTCCATAGCCCGTGCCGTTGCCGAGTATATTCACAATCACCCTCAGCTTGGGGCCAAGACGCTATTTGCCACGCACTACCACGAGCTGGTTGACCTGGCGGGCATGCTGCCCCGGGTGAAGAACTACAATGTGGCGGTGTCCGAGGAGGGTGGCAAGGTAGTCTTCCTGCGCAGAATCGTCCCCGGAGGCACTGACAAAAGCTACGGCATCCACGTGGCCCAACTGGCGGGGCTGCCCCGCTCAGTTATAAACCGTGCACAGGAGGTACTGGCCGAGCTGGAGGGCAGGGCCAGGGTGACCCAGGACAAGCGCCGCCGCTCCAAATCTCCTGTGCAGCAAATCCCCCTGTTCTCACAGCCAGGGCTGCTTGAGGAGGAACTAGCCAAGCTGGACATAGACTCCCTGACCCCGCTGGAAGCCATTAACAAGCTATATGAGCTGAAGAAGAAGGCGGAGGGAGGGTGAGAGTTCAAAGTCATGGCACAATAGCGATTTGTATGCCTCATGGATATGTTATACCGTCAGGTAAGCAATAGTGCGGGATAGAGTTGTGAAGCTTAGGGTCTTTCCTTTGCACAACTCTGTGACCACTGTCCTTTTTAACAGGCCAATTATGCTGCCTGCAGATTTCCGCCCAACAGATCTTTTCTTCAGCAGATGCCACAACGGAAGGTTCACCAGCCTTTATTGGCAATAGCGCCTTTATGTGTACTAGCCGCTCGCTCTTTTCTTGCAGCTTTTTCTGAAGAGGCGCTATTTGCCGCTCAAGTTCTTGAATTTCCGTCTCAAGTATCTTCTTCTCCTGTTCTAGATTTATGTTCATCTACTCCTCCTTCTTCTACTGGTTTTATTATATCAGATGCAGCAGATATTTGTCAAGAGGATGTGATGTGATTTTGATATTTTGATACAATAAAGCAGGAAACAGGCAAACTCAGGATTTCCCTGCAGCTCGGTGCAACGTATTTTTCCCTGGCTATGCTATAATTGGGTCAATGAGGAGAACAACATGGAATATACCGTAGTCATCAGGAAAGCTCCGGACGGGTTCTACATAGCCAGTTGTCCTTTGCTTCCTGAAGCGCGTGCTCAAGGTGAAACATACGAAGAGTGCCTAGCTAACATTCAAGAGGTGCTCGGGCTTTGTGTAGAATGCCGCAAAGAGCGGGGTGAGGAAGTACCCCAGGAATCCGAAACCAAGCAAGTAAAAATTAATTTATGACCAGGCTGCCTCCACTCAAAGCCAGAGAGGTTATCAGAGGCCTTCAGGAGATGGGGTTCCAGAAAATCAGGCAGAGCGGCAGCCATGCCATATTCCACCATCAGGATGGCCGATGGACCCCTATACCAATTCACGCAGGTAAAACCATCAGCCCCTACTTGCTCTCGGATATCCTCAAGCAGCTTAAAATAGACGATGGTGCATTCCTGCAAGCTATAAGGTAACTACGCTTATCAACCTTTTATAGCTTCTACTTAGCTATGAGTCAATCCCAGAAATCATTGTTTAGCCAATATTTCGTCTATATACACTATTTCGGCCCAAAACCTCTTGACAATACTCTAACCATAAGGTATTATTAACCTAATAATAGTACATAGTTAATAATAATGAAAGGTAACCATTATATCACACTAATATTCGTATATCATGAGTGATCATATGACACAATCATGATCACATTGCATTGACAGGAAGGAAACGATTGTGAGCGAGCCGAACTCGGCGGACCAGAAGTTTCAGAAGGAATTGACTTCGGGCATAGCCGCTTTAGTTCTTCTAAGCATTCTACAGGATGCGGCCGAGCCGATGTATGGTTATCAGATTGCCAAGCTCATCGAAAGTCGGAAAGAAGACATCCCTATGCTGAAGCAGGGAGCACTCTATCCAGTGCTGAGATCTCTGGAAAGCAGTGGCCTTTTGGAAAGCGTGGTCGAACCGTCTATATCCGGGCCGCCTCGGCGCTATTACCAGATCACCGAATCCGGCCGCGAAACACTGGAACGCTGGAAGCATATGTGGGATCAGATGAGGACATTTGTAGACGCTATCATGAAAGGAGAGCCTGATGATCAAGAGCGTTGATGAGTACCTGGTGCTGCTCAAGAAAGAGCTCGCCGGAAGTGACATTGCAGTAATCCAGGATGCGCTCGTGGACTGTGAGGAGTACCTCAGAACGGCGCTTGCCAATGCCATTGATGCTGATCCCAATATTCCGGAGGCCGATGCCATTCCATCAATAATTGAGAAATACGGTTCGCCCCAAGAGATAGCCGCGGCCTATAGAGAGGTCGAGGAGCGCATTCCTCACGGTATTCATAGGCCTTTACATTTAGAGCATCGCTCAGCGCTATCCCGCTTCTTTGGGGTATTTTCTGATCCCAGAGCCTGGGGGGCACTTCTCTATATGATTTTGTCTCTAGGTACCGGAATTATCTACTTTACCTGGGCTGTGACGGGAATTTCACTGTCATTAGGACTGATGGTGCTCATAATTGGAATACCGTTTACCGCATTATTCCTCCTGTCCATAAGGGGCATTGCCTATCTGGAAGGACGTATTGTGGAAGCATTGCTGGGGGTCCGTATGCCAAGAAAGCTGCAGTCTTCCGCTAGTAACCTTGGGTGGTGGAAGAGGATTAAAAGCTTATTTTCAGAAAAGCTCACCTGGACAGCAATGGCATATTCGGTATTACAGCTACCTCTGGGTATTTTCTACTTCACATTATTCGTGACCCTAATCAGCGTCTCGCTATACTTTATTGCGATGCCAATTACACAAGGTGTCTTTAATGTACCTGCATATGATAGCTCCGGGACTGAATATCATGCAGCCACCTGGCTTTTGCCTTTTATATTCGTGGCAGGAATAGTGCTGATTACTACCACAATGCACCTGGCAAAGCTGTTGGGACGGGGCCATGCTAAAATAGCTAAGGCCATGCTGGTTACGGATTCAAATCCTCCAAAACAATCCAAAACAACATCGGGAGAATAAGGAGATAAAAGAATTTCTCAGAGATTTCTTTTCAATACAGATTTACATGGCCTGCCACAACTTAAAGAGTTATAATTAATTGCCAAATAACTTGGTGCAAGACCTTAAATTTCGTGTTCTCAAATCTTAGGAGTAGGTAATGAAAGACACTATTATCGAAGCCGCCAGCATTCAGAAGATTTACGATACAGGCAAAGTGAAAGTGCATGCCCTCAGAGGTGTAAACTTAAACGTCCGGCGAGGCGAGATGGTGGCCATCATGGGGCCTTCGGGCTGTGGCAAGACCACTCTACTCAACTGTCTCAGTGGTCTGGACGATATAAATAGCGGAACCATCTTGATAGACGGGGCAGACCTGAGCAAGCTCAGCGATGCCAAGAGAACAGAGTTCCGCTCCCGGCGAATGGGCTTTGTATTTCAGACTTATAACCTGTTGCCTGTTCTATCTTCCATTGAAAACATCGAGCTTCCGCTTCTGGTCTCCGGGACGCCCTTAAAGGAGGCAAGAATCAAGGCTCAGCGTGTTCTGGAGCAGGTGCATCTCAGTGAGTGGGCACAGCACAAACCGGCGGAGCTTTCCGGAGGCCAGCGGCAGAGAATAACTATCGCACGGGCACTGGTCAATGAGCCAGCTATTGTTTGGGGTGACGAGCCAACCGGCGATCTGGATAGCATGAACGCTGGTGAGATAATAGACCTTATGGTTAATCTCAACAGGCGCTCCGGACAAACTTTTGTGCTGGTGACCCATGACCCCAACATTGCCAACCGCACAGACCGCATTGTATACATGACTGATGGTCTGATCGTAGATGAGAAACAAACTGTAGCCGGTCAGCAGCGCCGTTCTGGCACAGACCAAGCTTAGGGGGACTGCAATTAATAATATTTTCGGCGTCTCCATGAATAGCATTATGCTGGTGATGGTGATATTGCTGGCCCTCGTACTCGCAGTAGTAGCCTATATAGCTCTGCGCAACCGCATTGCCTTTTTCATTGGAGTGCGCAATATACCCCGCCGTCGTGCCCAGACCATTCTCATCATCCTGGGCCTCATGCTCAGTACCCTGATTATCTCTGCCGCCTTCACCACGGGTGATACTATCTCCAGCACCATGACTGCTGAGACTTACAATGTAATGGGACATGTGGACGAGACTGTTCTAATAGGGGAGGACCTGGACCAGGGAACAAACATGAATACCTTTGTCAGCCGTCAGCCTATACCACAGTCATTGGCGACTGAGCTTGAAGAGGGGCTGCGTGGTGACAACAAGGTTGACGGTGTGATGGCCGTGATCTCCGAGCCAGTAGTCGCCGTCGATCTCAGCACACGTCAGAGCGAGCCACTGGTGGTAATTAGCGGTGTTGATACCTCCCACCTAAAGGCTTTTCCCGATATCGTAGATAGCAAGGGGAAGCTAGTTGATGTTGCCGCTCTAACTGACAATGAGATGCTTGTCAACCAGAGCTTAGCTGACGAGCTTGATGCTCAACCAGGCGATACCCTGATGGTCTACCGTCAGAACCAGCCATACTCATTCCAGATAGCGGGCATTGTCAAGGACCGCCTTCTGACCGGTGCTACCCCTTATCGCAGGCTAGGAATGGTAACCAGGCTAGAGGTGCTTCAGGAGAAATTCGGGCGTGAGGGTCAGGTTGACTATATCGCCATCTCTAACAAAGGTGGTGTGCACGATAGCCTGAAATATTCTGATAGTGTCAAGGCAAAGCTACAGACATTATTGCAAGGTAAAAGCTATAACATTGACCCTACCAAGGCCGAGGGAGTGAAGGATGCTGAAGATGCCGGCAGTTTCATGGTCACTATTTTTGTGGTATTGGGACTCTTCTCCATAGCAGCCGGAATACTACTTATCTTTATGATCTTTGTAATGTTAGCCGCCGAGCGGAAATCGGAGATGGGGATCAGCCGTGCACTGGGTATGAAACGAGGGCACCTGGTACAAATGTTCCTGGCTGAGGGCATGGGTTATAACCTAGTGGCAGCTATGATTGGTGTAGCACTGGGAGTCGTGGTGTCATTAGCCATGACTCACATAATGGCCATGCTTCTTTCCCAGTTCAAAATCACCATCAGCTTCCATGTCAGTTGGCGTAGCCTGATTGTGTCCTATGCTTTGGGAGTGGTGCTGACCTTCATTACAGTAGCTTTCGCATCGTGGCGAGTAAGCGCACTAAACATAGTGAGAGCTATTCGTGATCTGCCAGAGCCCAATGTGGCACGCGCCAGCCGGCGGGCATTATATCTCGGCATCGCGGGTATCCTACTGGGAATATTGATAACCAGAGCTGGGATTACTGGCGATAAAATGTTTCCCTTCGCCATGGGTATGACCATGGTAATCCTGGGAATAGGTTTCGTCCTGCGATACAAGGGCCTGATGGAGCGGTTTGTATTCACCCTGATGGGACTAGCTTTGCTAGCCCTATGGGTGCTGGGTGCTGGCGGCTATCTAGAGGGAATAACCGGAAAACTAGAGTCCGGCATGGAGATGTTCTTCCTCAGTGGACTGGTAATGGTGATGGCTGCCACCTTTATCATAGTATACAATGCCGATCTTCTACTGCGGCTATTGGAGCGTTTAGGTGGGCGCATGAGTCGCATACTGCCCGCAGTGAAGACCGCCGTAGCCTATCCACTGGCCACAAAGTTCCGCACCGGCATGACCATGGCCATGATAAGCCTGGTAGTTTTTGCTCTGGTAGCACAATCTACCATGTACGCCAGCTTTGACCATGTAGCTCTGAGCACTGAAGCTCGCGGTGGCTGGGATGTGATGGTTACAGAAAACCCCGGCAATCCTCTGGGTGACCTTCGGGAAACATTAAAAGGCGCCCCAGGCGTTAATACCAGCAAATTCGAAGCTGTGGGTAAAGTGGAGCCGGTTATTTCCAGATCAATCACGCTGCGCCAGGGGGCAGATGATAAATTTAAGTCATACTCTGTAAATGCGGTGGACAATGGATTCATAACGCAAAACCGTATTGAGTTCCAGTCACGTGCCACCGGCTATGAGAGTGATAGCGCTGTTTGGGAAGCGATGGCCAGCAACCCTTCTCTGGCTGTTATTGACGCCGCATCACTGGGTGGCTTCGGGCATGGGATGGGGGGCAATGACTTCAGTCTAAAGGGAGTCAAGGAAGGAGACCGCACCTTTGCTCCTATCACCATTGAGATGCGTGACGAGCTTTCTGACCAACGGAAAGAGGTAACGCTGGTGGGGATCATCAGTACAAAGTACAACGCCAGTTTTTCTGGCATGTATACCAGTGAGCAGACAATACGAGATGTCACTGGTCAAGCCCGTCCTGATTTCGCTATTCATCTAATCAGACTGGCACCAGGGGAGAATGCCAAGGATATTGCTAAGGCTATTGAGGCAGACCTGATGACACAGGGAGCTCAGGCAAAGTCAATTAAGGCTGAGATGGAAAAGCAGATGCGGATCAGTAGAGGATTCATTTGGCTGTTGCAAGGCTTCATGGGACTGGGACTTCTGGTGGGGACTGCTGCTGTGGGAGTTATCGCCTTCAGGACAGTAGTAGAGCGGCGCAAGCAAATCGGCATGCTGCGGGCCATCGGCTATCAGCGAAACACGATAAGCCTCAGCTTCATGTTGGAGTCATCCTTTGTTACCCTGCTGGGTATAATCTCCGGAGTAGTACTGGCCTTGGTTTTGGCCTTCCTGATACTGAACAGCAGTGATAATAAGGCCATTGGTATGGACACATTCGTTATACCCTGGTGGCAGATAATTCTCATCGCCGTATTTGCTTACGGGTCATCCTTATTGATGAGCTTCATTCCGTCTCGCCGTGCCGCTTCCCTCACCATCGCTGAAGCACTGCGGTATGAGTGATGCTTTGGTGACAGTGCGCTTACATAGCTCACCGAAATTCCTGGCCGTAACCTAGGCATTATGTCAAGTATGCTTCGCCAGCATACGCTAATTGCATAGAAAGAAGATTGTTGCTACAATTAGCTATTGTTGGCAAGGTTCTTCTATACCTACTTGCCTTTGCCGAAAGGTATGGCATCAACCATCCTGTAAAAAATGGGGCTGTAGCTTAGCTGGGAGAGCGCCTCCCTTGCACGGAGGAGGTCGGGAGTTCGAATCTCCCCAGCTCCACCAAGGGTATCAATAGGCAGAACTCCTACCAAATGTTCTCTCTTTTGGGCCGATGGCACAGGCAAATTGTATTTTATAACAGCATTCTCCCCATCTATTTCAATTCGCTTCACAAATGATCGTAAAAAAGCTTTACTCTGAGTAAAATCAGACTCTTCCAGTAGACTCTCAGTAGACTCTTCAAATCCTCTGCATATGACTTAACTATTTCAGCATCTATATGCTCAATCCCCCGTACTACTATTTCAGACTCTGCCAGAATCCTGGCTTTACTCAACTCATCTTGTCTCATTCTCAATTCCCTAATTCTTGGGGAGAGGTCATTTAGGCTGAGTTTTCCTGTCTCCAAAGCATCATACAACTTGGATAATCTGGCTCTTATATCATTTAGTTCGGTGTCAATGGCATCCAGTTTATTCCTAAAGACAACCTGTGCAGAATCAAGCTCCTGGTTCACCAGTTTTACCAGTTCCTCTAGACATTCTTTAGTGAGTATTTTCTCTTTAATCTGCTCAACGACAGCCTGAAGTTCTACAAGGCATCACTGTCTTGAAGTCAGAACCAGCCAGTGTCATGAATCCCTGCCCGTGCAATTACTATGGCGCATTCTGGAAATCCTCCTACCTCATGCATCGAATGTAACTTTTCATCGGATTGTTAAGAGGTGGGAGGCAGCACTATGAGCAAGACGCAAGCACAGCATGAGTTCAAGGGAGCTTGACAAAGGCAGTTCAAATGCTTAAAGCGTCCATTAGTGAGTTGTTCAAATATCGCTGACAAGGTACAATCACACCACTGAAGCCTGTGAGGTTGAATTTGTCACAAAACCAATCGGCCTATCTTTCTCGCTAAAAAAACTGTTACAATTAACTTGTGCAACAGGCTCTTGCAAGGATATATTGGGGATGATGAAAGTACAATGTTTGGCGAGTCTATCCTAAAAAGCACTTTGCACCGCTGGAAAGAAAGCATGTTAGCCAAAGTTAGCGAGTGGTCAGTGCAGAGTGACGTTGAGGGCGTGCGGGGTGCTCATTTCTGGATAATCACGGCCTTGATGGCATTTGTTACGTTTTTTTACTACGTGGATCAGACTCGTCTGGTCAGCATATCGCCATTTAACCATAGCTTTTTCACCGGCGTTCATGACGCACTTCGAGCGTTGTTTTTCGTTCCTATAATCTACGCTACGTTAGCATTCAGAGTCCGAGGAAGCTTAATCACTTCATTCGTTTTCCTCTGCGTGGTGTTGCCGCGTGCTTTGCTATTCTCCCCCTATCCGAACCCGCTATTGAGATCTCTTATTTCTGTCGCTACCACTGCTCTCATCAGTCTGCTTCTCGCAACCTATCTTAATCAACTTGAAAAGGAAAGAAAAGGTCATGCCGAATCGAGTAAACTTCACGAAGAGCTTAGCCAATATCATCAGCGTTTTGACCAGCGGTTAATCGGGCTCGAAATTCTGGTAAGAGGTGAAAGAAATAAGCTTTTGAGCATATTGGAGGGAATAGAAGACAGAGTCCTCATTGTTGGCTCTGACTACAGAATACGCTTTACTAATCTTAGCATAGAAAAGGAATTCGGTGAGGGCGTTGGCTCCTATTGCTATAGATATCTATTCAATTTTGATGGCCCGTGCGAGCGATTGTGCAGGCTGCCAAATATCATAGGTGGAGCAACTGAGAGATTGGAATATGTTTTCTCAGATGGCAGGACTCTTGAGGGGATTGCCTCACCCTTTGTCGATTCTGATGGGAAGGTTTGCCAGCTTACTATACTTAGAGACATCACACAGCGGAAGCGGGTTGAGCTGGAACTTATCGAACTTGGCAAACTGAAATCCGAGCTTTTGTCCAACGTCTCCCACGAGCTCCGGTCGCCGCTGACCTCCATAAAGGGGATCATCAGCAGTCTGTTGCAGAAGGATATAAAATTCGATGATGAAACGCGAGATATGCTTCTAGTCAGCGTAAGCGAGGAGACCGATAGATTGGCGAGACTGGTTACCAATCTGCTTGACATGAGCAAACTTGAGGCAGGTGTTTGGAAGCCAGAAAAGGAGCGCTGCCATATCTCTGATATTATTAACGAAGCATTAGAGCGTCAGAAATGGGTTCACAAACAGCACATATTTGAGATCGACTTGGAGCCTGATTTGCCCGAAATTTACGCTGACTATAGCCAGATAAGACAGGTGTTGATTAACTTGCTGGAGAATGCGGTAGCTTATTCAAAAGGGGGAACAAAGATAGTTGTCAGGGCCAGGAGTGTGAACGGCGGCGTAGAAGTAAGCGTATCTGATCAGGGTATGGGAATACCGCGGGAAGACTTGGGGAAGATATTCGACAAGTTCTACCGTGGAAGTCAGAAACGGCAAGGGTATGGGGGTGCTGGTCTTGGCTTGGCTATCTGCCAGGCCATTATTCTCAGCCACGGGGGACAGATTTGGGCTGAAAGCGAAATCGGACAGGGCTCCATGTTCCACTTTACTTTGCCTGTTCTGTCTCAGACAATAAGTGAGGCTTGAAGCTAATGGCTAATAAGAAGACCAGAGTCCTAGTCGCTGATGATGAGCCAAACGTACGCATGTTTATCCGTGCCAACTTGGTGGCTCGGGGCTATGATGTACATCTGGCGCAGGATGGCGTTGAGGCCCTGGAAATGGCAGAACGTATCCTTCCAGATGTAATCGTGCTTGATGTAAATATGCCCCGGATGGATGGTATTGAGGCTACTCGCCGAATAAGGGAATGGGCAGATATGCCCATAATAATCTTGAGCGTAAGAGGAGATGAAAAAGACAAAGTTGGAGCCCTAGATGAAGGCGCTGACGATTACGTTACCAAACCCTTTAGCATAGAAGAGTTGCTGGCCAGGATTAGAGTAGCACTGAGGCGATCCATAGCCCCAACCATTGCTGCCCCGGTCTTTACGGCGGGAGACTTGGAAGTTGACCTGGCTAAGCGGCTGGTTAAACGGCGAGGACAAATTGTGAAACTCACACGTACGGAGTATGAGCTGCTGGTATATCTGGTTTCCAATTGTGGAAAGATATTTACCCACGCTGAGTTACTGCACAATGTGTGGGGGCCAGAATATGGCAAAGAAAGGGAATATGTCCGCGTTTTCATCGGGCAACTCAGGCGCAAGATAGAAGATGACCCATCAAATCCTCGCTTCATTGTGACCGAACCACGCATAGGCTATCGCTTTGTTAAGCCGGAGTAACAATCACTAGCGCTCAGTTGCAGAAATAGGCGTCATTTGTCCTTACTCGGATAGTCTCAGAATGACAGTCTTTGGGTGTCATTCTGAGTCCGCCTAAGGCGGACGAAGAATCTCTCCCTGCAGGAGCAAGAGACCCTTCACTTCGTTCAGGGTGACACATTCTTGTGGTGTCATTCTCCCGAAAACAGTTTTTTCAGCCCCCTCTATCCTCCACTATTGGGGGGAATTGGGAGGGAGGTTGGGGGACACCCCCAAGCCCCCGCCATCCGCCTCTGGCGGACGCCCCTTGTGGAATCCCCATTTTCATACGTCTTGGTGTCTATGACAATAGAGATGCTACTGTCATCTCCTTTTCCCAAAGACCCAAAATCCTTTATGTATTCTTTATAAAATCATTCTTATATCACCCTCTGCACTCTCAGACCAGAATCTTTATGAAATCTTTATAACTTGACCCTATATCTTTATGCTTTCCTTACGCCTTTCAGTAGATAATGAACCGTCTTCTTAAAGACAAAGGCAAACGTAGCAAGATGGGGCATATAAGAGATATCGGTTCTGATTGTAGATGAACAGACAACCCAGCGGGGTAGAATCGAACAAGAGATTCTATCTGATTTCAAAGGAGGTTCAAGGAGAGAGATGGCTAAGCTAAAACTAGCTGCTTACTGGTCAGCGAGCTGCGGTGGTTGTGATGTCGCTATCTTAGACCTCCATGAGCGAATTTTGGAGTTGGCTAACATCGCTGACATAGTCTTCTGGCCCATCGCGGTAGATTTCAAATACCATCACGTCGAGGCCATGGCTGATAAGTACATTGATGTCTGTCTTTTCAATGGGGCAGTCCGGAGTTCGGAGCAAGAGCATATCGCCAAACTACTCCGGGCCAAATCAAAGATAATGATCGCCTACGGTGCATGTGCCTGCTTTGGTGGCATACCGTCACTGGCCAATTTCCATAACAAGGCCCAAATTATGGAGCGGGTCTATATTGAGGCCCCTACCAATGATAACCCAAATCACACTTTACCCCAGACTTTAACCATAGTGGCTGAGGGACAATTAGAGCTACCCGAGCTTTATGACACCGTCAAGACCCTATCCCAAGTAGTAGAGGCTGATTATTTTGTTCCTGGCTGTCCCCCGGTGCGAGGGACCAACGATCAGATTGTAGATGTTCTGGCTAGCGGTGAGCTGCCACCCAAGGGTGCTGTGATTGCCTCAGCCAAAGCTCTCTGTGAGGAGTGCACTCGAAAAAAAGAGGAGAAGAAGATTACCAGAATCTATCGCCCCTTTGAAATTATCCCTGACCCGGAGAAGTGCCTTTTGGAGCAGGGGCTAATCTGTATGGGCCCAGCCACCAGGGGTGGCTGCGGTAGCAAGTGTATTAAAGTAAACATGCCCTGCCGTGGCTGCTATGGCCCGCCACCCGGGGTGATAGACCAGGGAGCGAAGATGTTGAGTGCGCTGGCTTCTATTTATGACGTCAAGGATGATGATGGGATTGAGCGACTGAAGGCGGAGGCGGTTGATGCTGCCGGCACCTTCTATAGATTTAGCCTAGCCGATTCGTTGCTGAATCGAAAACGAATGTAGTCAAGGAGGTGGACCATGAAAAGGATTACCATTGATCCTTTCACCCGGCTTGAGGGGCATGGCCGGATTGATATTTTCCTGGATGATGCCGGGGAGGTGGCTAATGTCTACCTGCGGATTCCGGAGCTTCGCGGCTTCGAAAAATTCTGCGAGGGAAGACCTGTTGAGGAGGTGCCAAGGATAGTTACTAGAATTTGCGGTGTCTGACCGGGTGCCCATCACATGGCCTCGTGTAAGGCCGTAGACGCCGTATATCAAGCAGACCCTCCTTCAGCAGCCAAGAAGCTGAGAGAGCTATTCTACTGCGCACACATGCTCCATTCGCACATTGCCCATTTTTATGCCTTGGCGGCGCCTGACTTCGTCATGGGCCCCACCAGTGACCCCGCCCAGAGGAATATCCTGGGAGTGATTGGCAAGGTGGGCGTTAATGCTGGTCTTGAGGTAATCAAGCATCGAGCCTATGCCCAGCAAATCCAGGAGGTCATCGGTGGCAAAGCTACCCACCCGGTCTGTGGTCTGCCTGGCGGCATGAGCAAGGCTATTACAGAAGCGGAGCGCAGCGATTTCGAAGGCAAGGCTAAGTCACTGGTGGAATTTGCCAAATTCAGTCTGAAGCTGTTCAACGACGTAGTCTTGTCTAACAAGGCATATGTAGACCTTATCCTGGGTGACACCTACCATATGACCAGCTATTACATGGGGATGGTTGACAGCAAGAACAAGGTAAATTTCTATGATGGGAATATTCGGGTGATTGATCCCGAGGGTAAGGAATTTCTCAAATTCAAACCGTCGGAGTATCTCAACGTTATTGCCGAGCACACTGAGCCCTGGAGCTATCTCAAGTTCCCGTTTTTGAAAAATGTTGGTTGGAAGGGTTTTGTAGATGGTAAAAACAGCGGTGTATACCGGGTCGCTCCCCTGGCCCGACTCAACGTGGCCGATGGTATGGCAACCCCATTAGCCCAGGCCGAGTACGAGCAGATGTACACCACCTTCGGTAGAAAGCCGGTCCACCATACCATGGCTCAACACTGGGCGAGGCTGATTGAACTACAGTACGCCGCAGAAAGACTGCTGGAGCTATCTCGGGATGAAGAGATTACCAGTCCTAACGTCCGCATTATTCCCACAGCAACTCCCAAAGAAGGGGTGGGGGTGGTAGAAGCACCACGAGGCACCTTGTATCATCATTATCGGACTGATGAGCGCGGTATCGTGCAGAAGGTAAATCTGATTGTGGCTACTGGCAATAACCACGCTGCAATGTGCATATCAGTTAAGCGAGCTGCCCAGGGTCTGATCAAGGCAGGCAAGGTAATAAACGAAGGGCTGCTGAATATGATTGAGATGGCCTATCGAGCTTACGACCCCTGTATGGCCTGTGCCACTCACACGCTGCCGGGACAAATGCCAATGGAGGTCACAATCTATGACAGCCAGGGGGAACGAGTAGACAAGCTTAGCCGCCATATTTCTTAGGCCTAAGGCAGTATTAGCTGGTGACTGTTCAAATGCAGTTGGGACTTTAAGGGGGCAATATGCAAGCAATGACGCCGTTCCAAGAGTCAGTCGATATAATAAGGGAAGCCGGAGGGGAAAAGCTAGACCTGTGCTATCAATGTGGCCTCTGCACCGGAAGTTGTCCCTGGAATCTGCTAAGAAGTTTTCTGGTCCGTAGACTAATTCATCAGGCGCAATTAGGTGTGGTTGATTTTGCATCCGAAGACCTATGGCTATGTACCACCTGCCGTACTTGTGTTCAACGCTGCCCCAGAGGCGTAGAAATAATCGACATTATGAAGGCTATGCGTAGAGTTGTTGCCGAAACAGGCGCAGCTAAAGTTCCTGATTCACTTCGGCTTACTGTCAAGAATATTGCGGGCGCAGGTAATCCGCTTGGGCAGGCACCAGAACAACGGTCTGACTGGGCGGGTAGCCTCAAGGTAAAGGCCTATACCGATGGAACTGACCTGTTATATTTCTCCTGTTGTATCCCAGCCTATGATCCCAAGGTTAAAAGGGTGGCCCAAGCCACGGCTAAAGTGCTGGCAAAGAGCGGAGTGGATTTTGGCATCTTGGGTAACAAGGAAAACTGCTGTGGTGAGAGCGTACGCAAGTCCGGCAATGAGCAACTGTTCCAAAGCCTGGCGCAAAAAAACATCGAAACCTTTGCCGGGGCTGGGGTTAGGCAGATTGTAGTCAGTTCTCCCCACTGTTATCACTCCTTCAAAAATGAACAACCTTATTTAGCAGCGGGCTTTGAGGTTACACACACCGTACAGTATATGGCAAAGCTCATAAGTGATGGCAGATTGAAGTTTACCAAGGAGATAAAAAAGAAGGTTGCCTATCACGATTCCTGTTACCTCGGGCGTCATAATGGGGTATATGACGAACCTCGAAAGGTTTTGGAAAGTATTCCTGGTGTGGAGCTAGTTGAGATGTCCGATGTCAGAGAAAATGCCCTCTGTTGTGGTGGGGGGGGTGGAAGAATTTGGATGGAGACCAAGAAGGGGGAAAGGTTCTCTGATCTAAGAATACAGCAGGCCCTCGACGTCGGAGCAGACGTGTTAGCTGTTTCTTGCCCCTATTGTATGCTCAATTTTGAGGACAGTCTGTTGACTACTGATAAGTCAAACACTCTCGAAATCAAGGATGTGGTGGAACTAGTTCAAGAAGCACTTTAGTACATGTATTAGGAGGCGACATGGCCAGTGAAGAGAGAATCGGGGTTTACGTCTGTCACTGTGGTCACAACATAGCTGGTGTTATTGATGTACCAGAGGTAGTTCGGCATGTTCATGGGCTGGATAACGTCACGGTGGCACGAGATTATGTCTACATGTGCTCAAGTAAGGGGCATAACCTGATAAAGCAAGACATCAAGCAGCTCGGGATCAACAGGGTGGTAGTGTCAGCTTGTTCGCCTCGCTTGCATGAACAGACCTTCCAAAACGTTCTAAAAGAAGCTGGCCTTAACCCATACTTGCTGCAAATAGCCAATATCAGGGAGCAGTGTGCTTGGCTCCATGAACCGGGCCGGCTGGTCACGGAAAAGGCCAAACGGCTGGTCAGTGGCGCAGTAAAGCGGGTAGCCCATCATACACCTGCCGAGGGGCAGTCTGTTCCGGTATTTCCTGCTACGCTAATAATAGGGGGTGGCATTGCTGGCATCCAGGCTGCCCTGGAGATCGCCAACTCTCAGCATGTAGTATATCTGGTGGAAAGGGAGCCGAGTATTGGCGGGCATATGGCGCAGTTTGACAAGACATTTCCCACTCTGGACTGTTCAGCCTGCATTCTAACTCCCAAAATGAACGATGTAGCCATCAACCCTTACATCAGGCTGATGACTTACAGCGAAGTTGTTGACGTTTCAGGATACGTGGGCAACTTCACTGTTAAAGTCAAACGCAAGGCACGTTGCGTCGATGAGGATAAATGCATCAGCTGCGGCATTTGTCAGGAGAAATGCCCTTGGTCAACCGCCAGCGAATTCGACGCTGGCTTGAGCATGCGAAAAGCTATCTATACTCCATTCCCCCAGGCGATACCCAATATACCTGTTATTGATAAAGAGCGTTGCATCTACTTCTCAGGGGGTAAAGGGAAATGCCGTGCCTGTGAACGTTTCTGTGACGCCAAAGCCATCGACTTCAACCAGCAAGACCTATTCATAGACCTGCAGGTTGGCTCTATCATTGTGGCCACAGGCTACGACGTTTTTGATCCGACTGTTATATCACAATATGGCTATGGACACCTGCCTAATGTTTTCACCAGCCTGGAATTCGAGAGGCTATGCAGTCCTTCTGGGCCTACTGGTGGCGTACTGAAACTGGCAGACGGACGCGAACCCAAAAGTGTGGCTATTATCCATTGCGTTGGCAGCCGCGACGAGAATTATCAGGCATATTGTTCCCGTGTATGCTGTATGCATGCTCTCAAATATTCGCACCTGTTCAAAGAGAAAACCGGAGGCCAGGTTTATCAGCTATATATTGATATGCGTTGCGCCGGAAAGGCGTATGAGGAGTTCTACAAACGAGTTCAAGGTGAGAAGGTCAATTTCATCAGGGGCAAATTAGCGAAAATCAGCGGTAACGGCACGGGATCCGATGAGGGAGAGACGCTTATTATTACTTGTGAGGACACGTTGCTCGGAAGTTTAGTTAACATACCAGTGGATATGGCTATCTTGTGTGTAGCTCTCCAACCCCGTCATGACACAGAAAAAGTAGCGCGAATGCTCCGTTTGGGTCGCAGTCAAGATGGCTTTTTCCTTGAGCGACACCCCAAGTTGGACCCTGTGGCTACCATGTCGGAAGGTGTCTTCGTCGTTGGCTGCTGCCAGAGTCCCAAGGATATACCAGATACGGTGGCTCAAGCCTCGGCCGCTGCCGCTCGGGCTCTGGCGATGATTACCAAGGGCAAAATGGACGCTGGGGCTATTGTAGCTTCTATCGATGAAAACGTATGCTCTGGATGCAAGGTTTGCAATGCCCTGTGTCCTTATGGGGCCATTTTCTTCGACGAAGCCAGCAAAGTCTCACGAGTCAATCAAGTCTTGTGCAAGGGGTGCAATGTTTGTGGCGCTTCCTGTCCCAGCGGTGCAATCTCCACTCGAAATTTCAGTGCCACACAGGTTATGGCAGAAATTGAGGGGGTACTAGTATGAGCTTTGAACCAAAAATTATCGCTTTCCTTTGTAACTGGTGTTCCTACGCAGGGGCAGACTTAGCCGGAACTTCACGGGCGAGGTGCGCTCCTAATGTCGTCCCTATCCGCTTGATGTGCAGTGGAGGGCTGGAGCCTACTTTCGTCCTGAAAGCTTTCAAAGAAGGTGCTGACGGCGTGTTAGTTTGCGGCTGTAATCTCGGCGATTGTCATTATACTGATGGAAATTACAAAACGCTGCGGCGCATGGCACTCCTTCAGAAAGTGCTTGAGCAGTTTGGCATCGAAGAGCCACGAGTTCAACTACAGTGGGTATGTGCTTCTTGCGCCGAGGACTTCGTCTTAGCTGTCGACAAAATCACCTCTGAGGTGAAGGCACTGGGACCGTTTAAATCCCAAAGCTTGGCTGAGGCGCAGCAGGTGGGATCTTAACTTGGCAGCATCTATAGATAGCCCAAAACTGTCTATCTACTGAGGCTGCTAACAGCTTGACTTGTAAAAGGTTGTTAGGTAGAATGACCTTACATAGGAGAATGAGGAGGGGACAGAAATGACAAAGTGGCAATGTGTAGAATGTGGTTACTTTTCTGACGCAGTGAAACCACCGGACAGATGTCCGGGCTGTCATGCCAGTTGTTCTTACGCTGATGTGACATGTTATCGACCCGAGTGCGGCGGGGTTGTTAACCCGGATCCAATGCTCATGGGTATAATTACCCAGCGAATTGGAATGATTGCACCGCTCCGCCCCAGTGCCAAGCCATTATCAGCAACACAGAAAGGCACGGAGACAGTCTCTGTCGAAAAGGTAACAAAGGCAGCCTTGTTTCAGGGTTTGACTGAGGAGGAGATCCAGAAGGTACTAAGTATTGGCCAGGTAAGGCTTTGCAATCCGGGTGACATTGTGTTCAAGGAAGGCGATGAGGCGGTGCACATTTATATCGTTGAGGAGGGGAAACTGGCTATCCAGACCGCAGAAAAACAGACGGTCTACACTGCTTCACCCGGAGACGTTCTTGGCTGGTCAACTTTGATGTTGCCATATAAACGAACTGCCTCAGCAATCGCCGCAGAGAAAAGTCGTGTGGTTATCATAGATCAGGCAAAGCTACAAGAGTTCAGTGAAAAGAATGCGTCCATAGGCTATAAAATTACTCGAAACGTGGGTCGCCTCATCGCCGTCAGGATGAGAACCGCTAAAGCGATGTCAGCGGACGCAGTTTACGGCTAAGGCACAGCTACCCCAAATGTAACACATGGAAGACTGGTGGCTCTTGTTGTATAGCGGAAGCGAACCTGAAGCTTGGTGAACTTTTCCGAAATGCGCAGTCCGCTGCCAGAAGATGGTGTCTTCCTTTCCTGCTTATAAGCGCTTTTCTGTCTCCCACTAGTCTACAGGATGTGGCTAGAGACTTGCACCAGTTAGGGGATGCAGCCTGACCATGTCTGAATAGGAGGTACACTCTGAAATGGCAGAGCTTGCCCTGGTAAACTTTGATCAGCTAATCAAAAGGCTGCGGTTTAACTTAGAAGGCGCCAAGGCCGCTCTAGAACCACAACCGGGAGAATCCAGCCCGGGGGAATCCAGGTCGCCTGAAGACCTTGAAGTACTCAGAAAATATGTTCACGAGATGGAGGATACTGTCAGAAAGCTAGAAATAGCAAGTGAGGTGGCGCAGAAGAAGATGCCAACAGACGAAGACATACACAAAGTAATGGGCATCACTTGTTATGGTAATATAGGTTATTGTTGCGGACTTGCTAAGGAATGTATATGGCGGGACTCTTGCCGCCAGGCCCTTGGAATTGATGACGAGACTTATGCTAGTATTAAGGAGGCGGTAATCTGGCAATTACTGAAACGCAGTAAGAAAGTCGGTGAGGTGACGCAATGAATAACCTGGAACAGAGATACTACCATAGTCTGTACGAAGTAGCAGCTGCAGTAAACTCAGCTCGTACTACCGAAAAAGTGCTAAGTGCTATTGTGGAGACTGTGGCCAATGCTTTGGAGGCCAAGGGATGCTCGCTGATGCTCCTTACACCTGATCAGAAAGTGCTGTTTCACACTGCAGACTATGGACTGAGTGATTCGTATGTCCAAAAGGGCCCGGTGTCTGTTGACCAGAGCATTTACAAGGCACTGGAAGGAAAGTCAGTCACCATATTGGACGCAAATGAGGATGAGAGGGTCCAGTATCGGGAGCAGGCCAAGCGAGAGGGAATCGTATCAATCCTCTCCGTGCCGATGCTGCTTAGAGAAAAGATAGTAGGACTAATAAGAGTGTACACCGCGGAGCGGCGTCAATTCACCGCAAACGACATATACTTTGTACAGGCAGTGGCCAATCTGGGCGCTATTGCTCTGGAAAATGCCAAGCTCTACGAGACTGTCCACAAGGATAACGAGGCGTTGAGGCGGGAGCTGCTAGAATGGCGTTTCGCTGCTATGGGCGTTTGGCCACCACCACCGCCACCACTAGACCGACGGCGTTAACTCCAGCACGATCCGGTTCTGCCACATGCTCCGTTAGTGCAGGGGCCACCTTGATGCTATGATAATGGCCATGCCTCAATGCAGAAGAGATTTTAGTTCAGGGAGTGGCAACTCAGACGCAAGATAGAAGATGACCCATCAAATCCTCGCTTCATTGTGACCGAACCACAACATAGACTCTCGGTTTGTTAAGCCGGAGTAACATTCTCCTGAAAATAGCTCTTTCAACCCCCTGTCCCCCACATCCCCAGCAGGATGTATCCTGCACCTCTTCTTGTGGGAATTGTAGGGGCGAGTGTCCCGCGCGCCCTGGGCACACAATCTCCTCCAATCCGCCTCAGGCGGACGCCCCTTATGGAATCCCCATTTTTGTCCTTCATGGTGCTGGTGTTGCCACCAGCACGGCAGATTCCCCAGGCAACCTTTTTGCTTGCCAAAGCCTAGTCATAATGCTACTGCCCCTTGCTTTTCCCAGTGCTCAAAATCATTATGAAATCTTTATAAATTAGCCTCATATCCTTATGCCTTCTTTATGCCTTTTTAACTACACTTAAGAGTTGCCTTGAATGCCAAGGCGAATAATGGATGCGCTGCGCGTCGCCATCCCCACAGATCAGGAGGACTGACTTGGAAAACGATGGCCACCGGGGAGTGTGGGTATTTGCCGAGCAACGGGGGGGGAGGGTGAAAAGTATTGCCTATGAGCTATTAGCTAAGGGCAGAGAACTGGCAAATAGCCTGCAAACTGAACTAAGTGCGGTATGTTTTGGTAGTAGTATTGATGAAGGCAGCTTGATTGCTCACGGCGCAGACAAAGTATATCTGGTGGACAGTCCGGAATTTGTCAATAATCCGGAGGATTTGTATACTCGCCTGCTCGCTGACCTTATCCGGCAATATAAGCCTGAGATAGTTCTTGCCGGGGCTACTTCACTGGGGCGTTCGTTTATTCCACGGGTAGCGGCCATTCTGGGGACGGGGCTTACTGCTGACTGCACCGGGCTGGAAATTGATATTGAGAAGAGACTACTCTTGCAGACACGGCCTACCTTTGACACTAACATTATGGCGACTATCATCTGCCAGACTGGGCGGCCACAAATGTCAACTGTGCGGCCGCGGGTATTTAAAAGAGGTGTGCCAGACAGTATAAGACAGGGGCAGATAATCAGATTGGACTTTAATAAGGCAGGCATAACATCAAGAACAAAATTACTCAGTTTTGTCGAGGATATTACTGAAACTGTCAGGCTTGATGAAGCTGATATTATTGTTTCGGGGGGGAGGGGGCTGGGAAAGCCAGAAAACTTTCAGCTACTTAAGGAATTGGCGGGGGTGTTGGGGGCAGCCCTGGGCTCATCGCGACCTCCGGTAGACGATGGGTGGATTCCATATTGTCATCAGGTTGGGCAGACAGGGAAAACGGTCTGTCCCAAGCTCTATATCGCCTGTGGTATATCCGGAGCAGTTCAGCATCTGGCTGGTATGCAAACCTCAGATATTATTGTAGCTATCAATGATGACCCTAATGCCCCTATCTTCGAAGTAGCTACCTACGGCATTGTCGGCGACTTGTTTAAGGTAGTGCCGATGCTGATAGAGAAGCTTAAAAATGAAAGGGCTGGTTTGACCCCTGTATACGCGAGCCACAAAACACCAATAAGCCAAAATGTATAAACCGCAAGCTCCTATGTCTATCCAGCCACCTCTAGCACCTATAACTCTAACTTAAAAGATGAGTTCATTATTGTGGGCAGGTCAGCAAGGGCTGGAAAGAATAGCTTATACGGGGTAAGTCTTAACAATAGCCAGTCGAGCGAAATCCTATGGGTACAAAATAACAGGCTAAGTAGCCTTCTGCATAGTAAGGGTTCCTTGGCCTTTTTGGGTAGTCTCCTTTGAGAGAATCGTCTTCCAACGTGGAACTGCGGAAGTTAGGTTAAGCTGGCGGAAAATTTCAGGCGCTTCTGCCAACAACTCAGGGTAACAAGTCATTGACGGTTCAATCAACGTGTGATATTATCGAACAAACAGCAGCGGAACTCCATCTTACTCCGTGGCGAAAATAACGGCCCTGACAGGTTCGATGTAATTGAGAAACAAGTCGACCGGTCACACAAGACAGGCTCATAACTACAAGCGAAATAGCTCAGACAGGCCTTTATTTGGTGCTAGACAAGACCTCGGAAATAATGGTGGGAGTTCTTCTTCCTTACACAGGACACAGCCCGATCAACGGACAGCATCAGGCCAGGCCTTGTGCGATCTCAGAGTCCTCGATTTAACCTGGTACATCGCGGGGCCCTACTGCACTAAATTGCTCGCTGATTATGGTGCTGAGGTCATTAAAGTAGAGAGGCCTGGCGGAGGAGATCCAGCCAGAAGGATGGGACCGTTCCCTAACGATGAACCTCACTCGGAGAAGAGTGGCCTCTTCCTCTATCTAAATACCAACAAGAAAAGCATCACCATAAACCTTAAGAGTACGACTGGCATTGAGCTACTTGGAGAGTTGGTAAGAAAAGTCGATGTCCTCGTTGAGAATTTTGCCCCCAGGGTTATGCCATCCCTGGGTCTTTCCTATCATATGCTTTACAAGATCAACCCAGCGCTAGTGATGGTTTCTATTTCCAACTTCGGACAGACAGGTCCCTACCGTGACTATAAAGCCTCGGAACTCATCCTTTATGGAATGGGTGGTGCTATGAATGCTACAGGGACGCCGGATGGCGGCCCACTTAAATTGGGTGGTAACGTAGTTCAGTATCAAGCCGGTGCAGTGGCGGCGGTGGCCACTATGGGGGCCATTTTGGCCAGTCATTTTCGCAGTGTTGGCCAGCACGTCGATGTATCCATCTATGAAACACAGATGGGAAGCATCGATAGGCGAAGCACCAACCTTCTCTCCTTTGCCTATTCAGGAACTGCACCCTTCACTCGTTATCCAATGGCGGGCCTATTCACTCTTCTGCCACGTGGGCGTTATGCCTGCAAGGATGGCTTCATCGAGTTTGCAGGCGGAGGGGCACAATTCTGGCCGCGTTATGTACAGATGCTGGGAATGCCGGAACTTTTAAGCGATCCTCGATTCTCTACATTGGAGGAACGCTACCGAGTTGAACATCTTAAAGAACTGGAAGCCATCGTCATGGCGTGGTTGGCTGAACATACCAAACAAGAGGTAATGGAGGCGGCACAGGCCGCTAGTGTGGCTTGTGCTGCGGTTCAAACTATAGCTGATGTGGTTGAAAATCCTCATTTCCAGGATAGAGAATTTTTCGTCGAAATAGAACATCAGATGGCAGGCACATTCAAATACCCTGGCCATCCTTTCCGTCTGGAACACGGGGGAGGGCGGATAGATTCTGCAGCCCCCATGCTGGGCGAGCACATTGAGGAGGTCTTTTGCAGACAGCTTGGACACCGCAAAGAAGACCTGCTGAGGCTTCGGCAGACGGGGGTGATATGAGTACCCGGGGTGCTTGTCAGACAGCAGATTTACCACTGGCAGGAATAAGAGTTACAGATTTTACCCTGGTATGGGCAGGCCCTTTTGCATCCATGATGTTGGGCGATCTTGGTGCTGAAGTCATTCGAGTGGAGAATATCCATCATTTTCCCCCTAGTACTAGAGGTGTCGCACCCAAGCCACCACCCTCATATATGAATGAAGCAGGCGGTGCCATGTACCCTGACAGGGAAGGCGGAGAGAGACCGTGGAACCGTTGCGCAGTCTTCAATTGCAGTGGGCGCAATAAGCTCTCAATGACCCTTAATCCACGTCGACCGAAAGGTAAGCAACTTTTTAAAAAATTAGTTGGGATTAGCGATATTGTAATCGAGAACAATGCAAGCGGGGTAATGGACCGACTTGGCTTGGGGTATAGGGAACTGAAGAAGATTAAACCAGACCTTATCATGATCTCAATGCCTGCGTTCGGGAACAGCGGTCCATACAAAGATTTGAAGGGCTTTGGCGCTGTCCTTGAGAGCCTCATCGGACACACTTATCTTCGTGGCTACCCCGACCTTGACCCTACATATGCTGGCAATCCAGTTTATCATGCTGATGCCGCGGCTGGAGCAAGCGCTGCCTTTGCTGCTCTGGTCTGCTTGTACCATCGTCACCGCTGTGGTGAGGGACAATTTGTGGACTTAGCCCAAGCGGAAACCATCCTGGCCCAGCTTGGTGACCCTATCATGGAGTACACGATGAATGGACTGGTTCAGCAGCCTCGTGGCAACCGTGACTCTGTGCCTGCTCTTCAGGGATGTTGGCGTTGCCGGGGCGAGGATAAGTGGATCAATATTAGCGTATGCACTGACGAAGAGTGGCGAGGGCTGTGTAAAGCTATGGGAGAACCAGCCTGGTCCAAAGAGCAGCGGTTCGCTGACAGCATAAGTCGCAGATACCACCAAAATGAATTAGATGACCTAATCGGGGAATGGACCAGGCGGATGGATGCATGTGAATTAATGGACTTACTACAGCGGCATGTAGTCCCAGCAGGGCCCGTTCTAAATGAGGCGTTGGCCTTTGCTGATCCTCATTTACAGGCTCGACGATATTGGGTAGATATAGAGCATAAGGAAGCCGGTACACATCCCTATCCCGGATTCTTATGGCATATGTCGGTTACCCCGCCATCAGTTCGGAAGCCATCACCTTGCCTAGGAGAACACAACGGCTATGTATATCGTGAATTGCTGGGGTTATCACGGCAAGAGATAGACCAACTGGAGAAGGAAGGACACATCGGCTACGATTATGTGGGCTAATATTTCCTGTACCATCTACTATATTTTCTGCACCTCTGACTCTTGCCTACTTTGTACCCCATGCTGAGCTCTGCCTGGGGAGCTGCCCAAGACGCCGGATTAAATAGCTCAATATCTCAATGTAAATGTCTTCTCAAAAGTTCGAGTTTTACCTTTTATCCAGAATAGTGGGCCAAGCAGGAGTCACACCTAGGCAGATTGAAAAGAACATCGAATTGTGACTCCAAGAATAAAAGGCGACCTCCCTAAATGGGTAGTGCAAAGCGGGCTGTACAAGTTATTGATTTTGACCTGCACGGCTCACCATATACTCACACAAAAGCAAATGTGGCCTTAAATACCATATTTTTAGTTCTATCTATTGAACAGAGTGGTGGGCCATTCTGTTCAATAGATAGAACTTCTCGCTCGCTTGTTTTGCCCTTTTCCACAGGCATGGGAATAGTATAATTAATAGCCACTTGGCCAGGCTCAAAGTCAATCCTTTTAATGAATGATCGCAGGAAGGCTTTCTGTTCGACAAATGTTCCCTTCGACAGCAGCGCCTTAAAGTCTTTTACATAATCCAGCACACGCTCGGTTCCCAGGTCCTTCGGCTCCGTATCTTCTAGCTCACTAAGAGCCTCATCCCGTGCTCTCTGGAGTCTGGTTTGCTCTGACCTTAGCTCTCGGATTCTGGGCGTGGCATCATCGGCACTCATGGTTCCTTTTTCAAATGCTGCGTAGTATTTAGCCAACTTCTGGTTCACCGACTCAAATTGCTTGTCTATTTCTTCCAGTCGTTCCCGCCGGTGACCCGCTAGAAGCCTCATTTCTTCGTTAACCATCTTCACCAGGGTGGTCAGGTTGTCGTCGGTGAGGACATTTTCCTTCACCCTGTCGATGATAAAGCCCTTGATCTTGTTTTTGGGAAGCCAGCCACTTCAAAATGAAATTTAACCAAATTGGATTTACATGCTCCCAGACAAGCAAAAGCTCACTCCTTCCTTAGTGACTTATCCAACGTTGATTTGGCATCGAACCTGCTTCGTCCATCCCCAGCTTCCCCTCTACTGGCGTATCTTCAGGCGCACTAGCAGTTGGAGCATGCAACAGAGGCATTGAATCTGGCCAGTACGGTTGAACGAGGACTGACCATGATCGAAAACCCGACGCAGGGCTAGTGGTTTCCGCGGCTGTCTAAGGTGCTTGATAGCAAGGCAGGCGGCGACTCTATTCCCGTGGAGGCACTCGTTCCTACTGACAGGGGCAACTGCTACTTCCTCAGTGCTCTTTCAATAGTGCTCATGATCTCATCGGCGCTTGATGGTTTGACCAGGTAGGCAAAGGCACCCTTACCCAATGCATCGGCTGCGATCTCCTCTGAGTCATGTCCAGTAAGGATTACACCCTGTGTTGCAGGGTGTATCTTCTTCAATTGCCGCAGCAGATCGAGGCCCTCCATGTCAGGAAGCGTAAGATCCAACAGGACTACGTTGAAGAACCTCTCCTTGGCTTTGTCCAGCGCTTCCTGACCTGTTCCAGCCATGTCAACGTGATATCCTCTTTTCAGTTCAAGCAGGTCACAAAGAATCTGGCGCAGGATTTCGTCGTCTTCCACAATCAAGATGTTCGCCTCCACCCTATCTGTCGCCGCAGGCTCCACAGTTGGGGTGCTATGCTTTAGCATACAAGACCTCGTCTATGCATTTCTCCATCTTTGCCATATCCAGCGGCTTATATAGACAGGTATAGGCACCAGATGCTGTCGCTTTCTCAGCCAGGTCACGTGTCTCCTCGCGATAGCCCGTTATCATAATGGCAACTGCCATTGGGTCTGTCTCCCTAAGCGCTAGATAGGTCTCAAAGCCATTTCGCGTCGGCAACTTTATATCGATCAAAAACAGGTCGATAGGTTCCTTTCGTGCCAGTGATGTCGCTTCATCATAATCACCTGCCGTGTGTACCTGGTAGCCTTTTTCCTCCAGAACATCCTTGATAGCCTCGCGGATAGCAGGGTCGTCGTCCACCACCATAACACGCGCTCTGCCAGCGAGGGCTTCAATCAGAGCCATAAGCCCATCAAGGTCGATGGGCTTATTCAATACCTTGTGCACTCCCTCCTGTATGGCCTCCTCTACCACGTCTTCAACAGAGTATGCGGTCATCATGATCGCCTTTATCTTGGGCCTGATCTCCTTAATTCTCCTATATGTCTCCACCCCGTTCATTCCCAGCATCCTTATGTCCATGAGCACAATGTCGAAGGGAGCCTTTTTCACCAGCTCCAGGGCTGCAAAACCATCGTTGGCAACAAACACATGGTATCCTTTGGCATCAAGCACATCAGCTATGCCCTCGGCCAAGGCATTGTCATCGTCAACTACCAGGATGCTTGTTTTACTCATCGTTCCGTACCTCCTTGCCAACAATCGGCAGCCTGACTGTAAAAGTAGTGCCCTTCCCAACCTGGCTCTCAACCTCAATGGTGCCACCCTGCCTCTCCACCAGCGCCCTGGCTATTGCCAGCCCCAACCCCGTACCCTTAGCTTTGGTGGTAAACAACGGCTCGAAGACCTTATCTAGATTTTCCTGGGGTATACCCACTCCGGTGTCGGCTACCTTCACTTTGACAAAGCCTCCATTTCGGCTGGTGCTCAAAGACAACCTGCCCCCACCGGGCATGGCCTGGATGGCGTTGGAAATCAGGTTAGAAAAAACCCGCTCCAATTGACCCGAATCCGCCATCACCTTGGCAGGATCCGCCGCCAGGCTAGTAGAAACTTCCACATTCTCAGGTGCACCGATAGTCTTCACCAGCTCTTGGACTACCTGGTTGATGTCAACCTCCCCAATATTGGTCCTGCCCGGCCGCGAGAAGTCCAAAAGGTCAGTGATGATCTTGTCGCAGGCGTCAACCTGCTTCTCCAGCATATTCAGGTGCTTGTTCACCTTCTCCTCAGCAGTTTTCCCTAGCTTCATCTTGAGAAAATAGGCCGAAGTCTTGATGGCCGCCAGGGGGTTGCGCAGTTCGTGGCCTACTCCACCAGCAAGCTGGCCTATGGCTGCCAGTTTCTCAGTGCGTACTAGCTTCTCCTGGGCATCCTTTAGTTCCCGCGTTCTCTCTTCTACCATGCGCTCCAGGTTCTCTGAATACTCCTTGAGTTGTGCCTCCATCTCCTTGCGCTGTGTGATGTCCGAGGTCAACCCGTCCGCACACAGCACGCCATCTTTTTCATAGATGGCTCCTGACCTGCTGTGCAGCCACACCCAATTGCCACCTTTTCTCCTGAACCGGTATTCAATGTCAAACGGTTTGTTTTTTTCAAACAGTGCCGTGAACGCCTGTCTATAATTGTTGAGGTCATCGGGATGCATGTTCTCAAGCAACACACGCAGGCCCTTAGCATACAAGCTCTCCGCGGAATACCCCAGAACTGTCTCCACATTGGCGTTGATAAAGACGACCTCACCTTTGATGGTGCTTGTCCAGGTAACATCCGGGATGCGTGTCACCAGCGAACGGTATTTCTCCTCGCTTTGCTTGAGCGCTTCCTCGGCTTTTTGGCGCTTAGTAACATCACGCGTGAAGACCAAAAGTGCAGGATGACCCTCGTACTGTATAATGGTTCCACTACTCTCAAGGTGTCTGAATGTCCCATCTTTGTGCCGTATCTGGAGAGTCAAAAGATCCGAAAACTGGTGGCCGGCGGTGCGCTCCGCAAGTCTCTGCTCTACCTTTTCCTGTTCTTCAGTGACAATCAAGTCAAGAGGCAGCTTGCCAATTGTTTCCTCAGGGGTATATCCCATCAGGTCCATCACGGCCTTATTGGCAAACTTGACGACACCATCCTGTATGATAGCGATGCCGTCTATAGCCTGCTCCACCACGGTAGTGTATCTGGCTTCTAATTCCAGCCTCTCTTTCTCGGCCCGCTTGCGCTCGGAGATGTCCATCCAGATTGATTCTACTCTCACCATTTTGCCTTGCTGGTCTCTGTGAATTATGGAGCTGCCCAAGACTTGGACTGGCGTGCCGTCCTTTTTCCTTAGCGTTAGCTCCATATCCTCTATATAACCCTTACTTAACAAAGCCGCCTGAACCGCCTTCCTCTGCCCAGGGTTGGCATATAACTCGGGCCCCCGCATGCCCACCAGATCTTGCGGACTGTCGTAACCCAAGATGGCGGCAGCCGCCGGATTGGCAGATAGTATCCTGCCACCGGGGACTGAGATCACTACCCCTTCCTTGGTGGACTCAAATATTGTCCTGTATTTCTCCTCGCTCTGCCGCAGCGTCTCCTCAGCCTTCTTGCGCTCTGTTATGTCCCTTGTAATGGAAACCATTGCCACTGGATTTCCAGACGCATCTCTGATGAAAGAAGCATTCACCTCGCCAATGAATTCTGTTCCATCCTTCTTCAACAATGTATACTCTCTTGTGCCAATATATCCTTCTGTCAGTCTCCTTATCGTGTCTTCTGCGGCTCTCGTCTGGTCTTTAGGTGAGAGAAATTCAAACCCCCTCCGCCCTATATACTCCTCCCTCTTGTATCCCATCTGGCGCAATACTTCCTCATTCGCCTCAAGAATATTGCCTTCCAGGTCAGTAACGGTAATGCCCTCGGCCGCAGCTTCAAACACAGCACGCAGTTTTTCTTCCGACTGCCTTAGTGCTTCCTCCACCCGCTTGCGCTCGGTGATGTCTATAAAGCTTCCCAGGGTGGCTCGTTTCCCTTGATACTGGATGGAGACGACTCTTTCCAGAACCCACTTTGCCTCACCTTGTTTGTTCACATATCTGTATTCATAGGGAGAGAACCGCTGACTCTTCAACATTTTCACCGCATTTTCTCTCACCATTTCCCGGTCCTCGGCAAATACAAAGGATAAAGCAGGCCTCCCTAGCAACTCATTGCCATAACCCATAAGCTGCTGGAAGCGGGGATTGATATACTGAAACTCTCCATCCTGCACAATATAGAGCCCAATCGGGGAGCTGTTGGCCAGGGTGGCCAGCAGTTCCTCAGCCTGCTTGCGCTCGGTGATGTCCCGAACAAATCCGAATACTTCCA